>Ga0228669_1000134_pt1 | contig 47493 bp, 60 predicted proteins | sample 84DmetaG_FD_182700 | JGI IMG/M metagenome (GOLD analysis project Ga0228669, IMG submission 182700) | Seawater microbial communities from Monterey Bay, California, United States - 84D | ecosystem: Environmental > Aquatic > Marine > Coastal | place: USA: California | collected 2016-10-11 | reverse complement strand
GGCCAAACGACCAGTCTCCGAAAGTCGGATGACCTCGTTAAACCCCTTTGAACTAAAAAGAAAAAAGGCCCGCAATGGGGCCTCATCTTGGGTTCGCGAATGGTTTATGGCGGACTGGGGAGGATTCGAACCCCCGACCCCTTGATTCGTAGTCAAGTACTCTATCCAACTGAGCTACCAATCCGTCGTGGGTCGTTTAGCCCCCTGCTCCGACACGCGCAAGGGCTAATTCAAACAATTTCTAGAATGCCGTCACGCGGCAGGCAAATGCAGAAAGTAGTGCCCTCAGGCCCGGTCTCTTTTAGGGTCAAGGTCCCACCGTGTCCTTTGATCAGCTCAGCCGCGATTGCGAGCCCTAGGCCCGTCCCGCCTTTGCGCGCAGTGCCCTGAAACGGCTGAAACAAGTATTCCTGTGCGCGCGGCGGCAGGCCTGGTCCGGTGTCTACGACCTCAATCCACCAGGCGCGCGCCTCCTCACGGGCGCACACCGTGATCTCCCCAGGCACACCTGTGGCCGCGATAACTTGGCGCGCGTTGCGGACAAGGTTACCCAACACGCGGTGCAATTGATCAGGATCGGCCCGAACCTGTAGGCCCGGTGGAATATCAGTCCCGATACTGACCACATCCGGGGCTACGGCCAATTGCTCAGACTCGGCAATGTCCCCAGCAAGCGTTCCAAGATCGAACCGCGTCAGTGCAGGCGGGCTTTCCTCGGCCTTTCCGAAGGCCAGCGTCCCTTCGCACAGCGAAACTGCACGACTGATCGAGTTGACGATCTTGGGGCCGACACGTTTCACCGTGGGATCATCCACGCTTTCGAGACGATCGCCGAGTAACGTTGCAGTCGTAAGGATATTTCGCAAATCATGGCTGATCTTGGCCACGGCACCGCCCAATTGCGCAAGACGCTCCTTTTGCTTGAGCGATTGGCTAAGTTGGCTTTGCATCGCCGACAACGCCTCTTCAGCGGCGCGCAGCTCCACCACAGATGAGGCAGGCGTTACGATCCGTCGCGCATCCTCGGGCGCTTCGGCAAACCGGTCCATCTGATCCACAAGCTTGCGGATCGGCATCACCAACACCCGGCGCACCGCCATAAACAGCAACACAGCCGTGATAGCAGAAATCATCAACGACAGCCAAAAAATATTCCGCCCATAGTCCAGCAAAGCCGCACGGAGGGGTCGTGAGTCGAGCGCAAACTCAATCTGCAACCCACCGCCCATAACTGGCTGCCCCAGTACGCGGATCACCTCAGGCTCGGGGGTGATCAAGCGGCTCATCGCGTCACGGATTAGCACCCATGCCCGATCATCGCGCAGATCGACGGTCTGTCCAACCTGAAACGGCAAGGGCCCCGACAACACCAATTCCCGCGCCACGTCCCGGCGCAGAACGACGTTCAGAACGCCGGCGTTGCGCAGCAGCTCCTGCTCAACCTCCGGCGCGATCATCTCACCCGCAGCCAAAAGATTGAGAGACGCAATCTGCGCTCGCTCCAACCGCGCCAGCAGGTACTCCTCGCGGAAGCGGGCAATCGAAGGCAGAAAGATAAGAATTTCCGCCACCATGACAAAAATCACGGTCAGAACAAGGAAGCGGCCAGAAAGTGTGTTAATCATCGGCTCTGCTGTGTTGGGTGTGCGGAGGGGCGCCTAATCGGACGCCCTTCCCTGTCATATATAGTTGACACCGCCCTGTCCAATATGACGGCGTGAATTTTGCTTATGGTAGAACCTTTTGCACGAAACGCACGACCCGCTTCACCGTTGGATTATCGAATAGGCGCGGGACATAATATTGCCCGGCAGCGCGTTTGTTGATCTCCGCGAGAGTTGGGTAGGGCGCGATCATGGCGGCCACCGCCCCGATCTTTAACTTGTTGGCTAACACCAAAGACCACGTCTGGATCAGCTCGCCCGCATGGGCCCCCGCAATAGAGGCCCCAACAGGACGCCCCTTGACGATCATCACCTTGATCAAACCCTCGGTTTTGCCTTCTGCGATGGCGCGATCATTCTCATGGTAGGGAAAGCGTACAACTTCCAGCTTATCGCCATGCGCCTCACGCGCCTGCGCCTCCGTAAGGCCGACCTGAGCCAGCTCAGGGTCGGTGTAGGTTGCGTAGGGAATGTGATCTTCACGGATTTTGGCTGGCAGACCAAACAGCATAGATCGGATGATTGTCGCCCCATGGTAGCCCGCGACATGGGTGAACTGATGACGCCCAGCGGCATCCCCGATGGCATAGACCTTGGCATTCGTGGTTTTCAGCGCCATGTCGGTTTTCACGCCGCGTCGATCATACTCGATCCCCGCCTTTTCCAAATCCAACTTATCGACATTTGGCTGCCGCCCGACCGCCATCAACAGGTGGGAGCCCTCAAAGACCGAACCATCTTTTGTATGGACCTCAATCGCCCCTGCACTGCCTGCAATCTTTTCGGCAATCTGCCCTTCGGCGATTTCGACCCCCTCAGCGCGCAAGCGGTTAAGGACAACCTCGGCCATTTCGGGATCATCCCGGCCCAGCGCCTTTGCGCCCTCGAGAACCGTCACCTTTGAACCCAATCGCACATGCGCCTGCGCCATTTCCAACCCGATGGGGCCACCACCGATAATGAGCAAATGCTCTGGCTGCTCACGCAGGTCAAACAGTGTCTCGTTCGTCTCATAGGGGACGGCATCAAGGCCGGGGATGGGCGGCACAAAGGGGCGCGACCCAGTCGAGATCACAACACGGCGCGCCATGATCTGGTAAGGTCCGGCTTGTACCGTTTTGGCATCAATAAACTTGCCAAACTCCCGGATCACTCGGACACCCATCCCTTCAAACCGCTCTTGGCTATCGACGGGGGCGATTGTCTCAATCACTTTGTGAACATGGTCCTTGGCCGCGGCATAGCTGACTTCGGGCATCACGGGGGTCACACCGAACTTGGCACCATGGGACATTGCATGGGCCTGTTTGCCCGCCGCGATCAGGGCCTTGGACGGCACACACCCAAAGTTCAGGCAGTCTCCTCCCATCTTGTGACCTTCCAGCAGCACAACATCAGCCCCCATTTGGCTGGCGCCCGCCGCCACGGACAACCCGCCGGAGCCGGCGCCAATAATCAGGATATCTGTTTTGATCTTTTCCATGGGTTCAGTGCTTTCTTTGAGCAATGCGTCGGTGCTGTTCAGCGCGTTCATTGTGCCGAGCCTTTGCGAAACTTTTTAAGGATAATTGGCAGGACAGAGAGCGCGGCAAACCCAAGGATCGGGCCGATAACATGCGGCTCAAAAATAATGCCTAGGTTAGGCGTTTCACCACGGGCGAATACCTCACCAAGGCCCGCCCCCACCCATGTGTAGACCACGCCCCCCGGCAGGATGCCAAAAAACGTCGTGAACACATACCGTTTAAGCGAAACCCCCATGAACGCGGGGATCAGGTTGGCCACAAAAAACGGCACGGCAGGGACAAGACGCATGATGAAAAGGTAGGATACCTCGTCCTCTTTAATGCCGTCCTTGATTTTGCGCACGGCCCCTTCGGATGCGTCCAACTTGGCGGACATCTTGTCCCCAAGGCCCGACTTCGCAGCAAGGAAAATCGCCGTGGCGCCGATGGTCGCGGCCCCTGCGTTAAACAAAACCCCCGGAAACAGCCCAAACAAAAAACCACCTGTCAGCGTGGCAATCGCCGCCCCCGGCAAGGAAAAGCCAACGATCACGATATACGCCCCGACAAAGGCCAACGCGGTCAGCAAATAATTTGCATCCCGAAACCCGATGAGGGATTCGCGATTGTCCGCAAGCGTCTGAAACGACAGCGTATCGCGCAGGGCATAGGCCCCAACGGCAGCAACGGTGAGAATGGCAATCAGCGGCAGGTTCTTCACGAGCGCGCTTTTCTTGGGCGTATCTTGCGGCATCTGTTGGTGTGTATCAGTCATCGGAGCAATTTCCTTGGTAATTCTGAGATCGTGAGCCGGATTGGCTTTCGTTGCAGCCTTGATGCATCATGCAAGGTGCCGGAGATAGCCGACCTCACGCGGGGGTGATGTCAGGTGATGGGATTCGGGGTCAAAACAGGGGTTTGTGACAAAGCGTGTCACCGAACACCGGGCCGACCACGCAAATCAGAGCAAAAGATGTAACATTCTACTCCCGCACGCCGTTGACAGGCCCCCTCCCCGCGCTTAAGCAGCGGCATCACGAGATTAACGCCTGTCGAATCCCATCCGGGCACCGACTTGATAGGAGCACCGACATGAAACGCACGTTTCAACCGTCCAACCGCGTTCGCAAAAACCGTCACGGCTTCCGTGCGCGCATGGCCACCAAAGCTGGTCGTAAGATTCTGAACGCACGCCGCGCACGCGGCCGGAAATCGCTGAGCGCCTAAGGGCCTCGTAGCGATGAGTGTTGAGCCGCCGGTGCCCCGGACCAAAGGGACACCGGCGGTTTCTTTATGCGTACTCAAAAAGCGTGCAGATTTTTTGCGCGCCGCCCGGGGCCACCGCGTGCCTGCCGGGTCATTTTTGTTGCAAGCATACAATCGACGCGAAGAAGACGCTGCTGTGCGCGTCGGCTACACTTGTTCCAAAAAGGTCGGCAATGCCGTCGCCCGCAACCGTGCCAAGCGTCGTCTGCGGGAAGCCGCGCGCCTTGTCCTTTTGCAGCACGGAAAGCCGGGCTGGGACTATGTGCTGATTGGCCGAGCCAACCAAACAGCGGCCCGTGATTTCCAAGACCTTCTGTCGGACCTGCGCCGTGCCTTGCAAAAGGTGCATGGCAAGTGACCCCTCTCGCTTGGATCCTTTCCCTGCCCGTTCGCGCCTACCGCGCGGTTTTCTCGCCTATTGTGGGGTTTAACTGCCGCTATGATCCGACATGCTCGGCCTATGCTCTTGAAGCACTGTCCAAACACGGCGGCCTCAAGGGCGGATGGCTCGCGTTCCGCCGCATTCTACGCTGCCACCCTTGGGGCGGGCATGGCGTGGATGATGTGCCCGACTAGCGCACAGCCACGCGAAACAACGCCCCCACCGATGTCTTTCTTTTCCAAGCCCTTCATCTAGTGTAGCAGCGCGTCACACCCCACCGACGGGCACGCCAAGGAGCACCGATCATGCTTGACGACGACAGCGATATTCACCCGCTCTTTGCCGGGGCCCCGAAAACCACAGCCTTCAAAAAACTGCGCAAACGGCTGGTACGGGACACACGCGAAGCGATTGAGCGCTACGGCATGATTGAACCGGGCACGCGGTGGCTGGTCTGTTTGTCGGGCGGCAAGGACAGCTACACGCTGTTGGCCGTTTTGGCAGAGCTACAATGGCGCGGACTGTTGCCCGTGGATATTTTGGCCTGCAACCTTGATCAGGGGCAGCCAGGTTTTCCGGCCACCGTTCTGCCTGCGTTTCTAGAGGAACGCGGCGTGCCGCACCGGATTGAATACCAAGACACCTATTCCATCGTCGTTGACAAAGTCCCTGCGGGTCGGACGTTTTGCGCGCTGTGTTCACGGCTACGGCGGGGCAATCTGTACCGCGTAGCCCGCGAAGAAGGATGTTCGGCTGTCGTGCTCGGCCATCACCGCGACGATATCCTTGAGACGTTCTTTCTGAACCTCTTTCATGGCGGCAAGCTCGCGACCATGCCGCCTAAGCTATTGAATGACGAAGGGGATTTGTTTGTTCTGCGCCCCTTGGCTCATGTGGCTGAGGCGGATTGCGATGCCTTTGCCAAGGCCTTGAATTATCCGATAATTCCCTGTGATTTGTGTGGCTCACAGGACGGCCTGCAACGCCAAGTGATCAAAGCAATGCTTGACGGGTGGGAGGAAAAGATTCCCGGCCGGCGCGCAAAAATGTTCTCGGCCCTGATGCAAGCCCGCCCCTCGCACTTACTGGATCCCGAGTTATTTGATTTTGCCGGCCTCATGAGATCTGGCGAATTTGAGGGAAATGATAAACAGGTCCCCACGCTGCGTTAAGCAAACGGTCAGCAAGGCGAGCTAACAGTCGGCACAAGACTGCGAGCCCGAGGAGTGACCCATGAACAGAACATCCGCCCGACCCGCCCGATTGCGGGCGGCTCTCCAACGCTGGCAAATCGCCACGACGTTTCCCATATTCGTGCTTTTGGGGGCGGTGGCCGTTGGCCTGACTGTAGATGAAATCGCAGGGCTATCGGTGGCGGCTTTGGGTCTGCCCTCCCTATATTTCTTACGGAAATGGGCCGCAGATAATTTGGTTACGCCCTCCGAAACACCACTTCGGACGGAGCGCGACATATTTATCGAGGACGCGGATGCCTTGATGGCTTTCGCCCCAGGCAGCAACACCTCAACAGCAGTGATGCTGATCGAAGTGGACCCGCACCTGATGGTCGCGGGGGAATGGCGCAGCAAATTCACGGATGACGTGTTTAGCGGGGTACAAAAACGGTTGGCTCGGTGTGTCCGCGACACCGATGTTGTCGCCCGGTGCGGGGACAACGTTTTCGGGGTTTTGCTTCAACCAATCCCGCGCGCTGATTTGGAAATCGTCCTGTCGATTGTCGAACGGCTCCAATCCTGCGTGAGTGAACCTATCGCACATGAAGATCAAACGTTCCATTTTCACAGCGCAATTGGCCTATGCCTAGAAGAACGAAGCCCTGCCCCAACTGGCGCTGCAATCGTAGCCGCCGCAGAATGTGCATTACGCGCGGCAATCCGAGCGAACGATGGCGGCGTCCGATCATTCACCAAACAAATGCAAAATGACGTCGAGGTTGAGCATCAATTGGCGGGCCAAGTCCACGCGGCCCTCGACACGGGCGCAATCCGGCCGTGGTTTCAGCCACAACTGTCGACCGACACCGGAATTCTTAGCGGTTTTGAGGCACTCGCGCGCTGGCATCACCCCGAATTGGGTCTTTTGTCGCCAAAGCAGTTTCTGCCAGCCATTGCGGCAAGCCACGCGTTCTCCCAACTTGGGGAAGTCATTTTGCTGCACAGCTTGAAGGCCCTAAAGTCATGGGAAAGCGCCGGCCTGCGCGTGCAAAGCGTGTCGATCAACCTATCCTTAGAAGAACTGCGTGACCCTCGCCTTGCAGACCGGATCATCTGGCAAGTAGATCGCTTTGACCAAAATCCCGAACGTATCTGCATAGAAATTCTCGAAAGCGTCACACTACAGGACGGCGACGATGCCATTTTCCGAAACCTCCGCGCCTTGCACGGGGCAGGTTTTCGGATGGACTTGGATGACTTTGGCACAGGACACGCCTCTATTTCTCACATCGCGCGCTTTGGCGTGGGGCGCATCAAAATCGACAAGTCATTCGTGGCAAACGTGGACACGGACCCTAACCAAAAGCGACTGGTAGCAGCGATCCTGTCGATGGCAGAACAGTTGCGTATCGAAACCCTCGCTGAAGGGGTCGAAACACCGGGCGAGCACAGCACCCTCGCCCAACTCGGCTGCGCCCATGTACAAGGTTACGGGATCGCAAAACCAATGCCCTTTGAGGACACCATCGGTTGGGTCAGCGCTCATAACGCAAAGATCGCAAACACAAGGATCGGCAATCGCCGGTTGGGCTGATGCAAGGTACATCCTGAACTCCCTACATTTTGATCGTCCAACATAGGCGAAGCCCCCTACCTGCGACGGGAAAGCCCTTGACCTTTGGCCCCTGCCGCTATTGAACACCGGGGACCAAATGACTGCCGGGGATGCGCATAGAATGGACGACCAAAACAAGAACCTCATCCTTGCCACCGCACTAAGCTTTTTGGTGATCTTGGTCTGGTTTGTACTTTTCCCACCGGAAGAGCCCCAGCCCCAACCGCCCGCCGTAGCAACCGCGGCAGACGGCACCGCCGTCTTGCCACCAGCGGCCCAAGACACCGGCGTTGCGATCCCAAGCCTGGCCGTCACACCCGAGCAATCACGTGCCCAAGCACTTGGTTCGACCCAACGCATCGACATCGAAACGCCTCGTCTCGAAGGCTCGATTTCCCTGACTGGCGGTCGCCTCGATGATTTGGCGCTCAAAGATTATAATGAGACCCTAGAAGACGATAGCCCGATCGTGACGCTGCTCTCGCCCGTGGGCGGCACAGACGCATATTACGCGCTCTACGGCTGGGCCCCAGGCGGCGATCTAGGCTTTGACCAAGTGCCGGGTGCTGCCACGGCGTGGCAGGTGGAACGCGGCACCACACTCACACCATCCTCCCCCGTTACGATACGCTGGGATAACGGCGCGGGCTTGATTTTCCGCCGCACGTTTGAGATCGACGATGACTACATGTTCACCGTGTCGCAAAGTGTTGAAAACACGGGCACAACTGAGGCGCGCATGGCGCCCTACGGCATTGTTGCGCGGCACGGTCAGCCCGACACGGTCAACTTCTTCATCCTTCACGAAGGCGTAGTGCGCAAATCCGACGGCACATTGTCTGAAGTCGACTACGACGACATGACCGACCTTGACGTGCTGCCCCGCGAAGGCGCACAGGCTGATGTTCAAGAGGTCGCCGGCAATGGCTGGATCGGCTTCACCGACAAATACTGGATGACGACGCTGATCCCCGGTGACGGCCAGCCCTTCACTTCTGTGACCAAATATGTCGCAAGCGCAGACATCTATCAGACCGAGGCCCGCCTGCCGACGATGTCAATCGCTCCGGGCACCAGCGCAGAAGTCACAACCAAACTCTTTGCCGGTGCAAAGGAATGGGAAGCTATCCGTAGCTACCAGAACGACAAGAACGTCGAAGGTTTTGTCGACAGTATTGATTGGGGTTGGTTCTACTTCCTAACCAAGCCGATCTTTGTGGCCCTGCATTGGCTTAATTTGATGATCGGCAACATGGGCTGGGCGATTATCGCACTGACCTTCGGGATCAAGGCCATCCTCCTGCCACTGGCGTTCAAGTCCTACGTCTCCATGGCGAAGATGAAAGAACTCCAGCCTGAAATGGAGAAAATCAAAGAGCGTGCTGGTGACAACCGCGAAAAGCTTCAGAAAGAAATGATGGAACTGTACAAGACCGAAAAGGTGAACCCAGCCTCGGGTTGCCTGCCGATCTTGCTGCAAATTCCGATCTTCTTCTCACTTTATAAGGTCATTTTCGTAACGATCGAATTGCGCCACGCCGCATGGTTTGGGCCATTCCAAGACCTTTCCGCGCCGGACCCAACATCCATCATCAACCTGTACGGCTTGCTGCCCAATGCGGCACCGAACCCAGAAAGCTTCATGGCGCTGATCTTTATCGGCATCCTACCGCTTTTGCTTGGTGTCTCGATGTGGTTCCAGCAAAAGCTGAACCCAGCGCCCACAGACCCCACGCAGCAAATGATCTTTGCTTGGCTGCCATGGGTGTTCATGTTCATGCTCGGCAGTTTTGCATCGGGACTGGTCGTCTACTGGATTGCGAACAACACCATCACGTTCATGCAGCAGTATGCGATTATGCGCAGCCAAGGTTACACGCCGGACCTTTGGGGCAACATCAAAGGTGGGTTCAAAAAGACCCCCAAGGATGACACCGCCAATGCTAACAAGAAGCCAAAGGGTAAGTGACCATGCCACATCTAGCTGAGATCTGGCGCCACCCGATCAAGGCTCATGGACGCGAAGCATTAAACCGGATCATGGTACCCACTGGCGGCACCCTACCGGGAGATCGCCAGTGGGCCGTCACACACGAGGCCAGCAAACCCATCACCAGTTGGAGCCCTTGCGCCAATTTTTCACGTGGTGGAAAAGCGCCCAGCTTGATGGCAATCAGCAGCGCGTGGGACGCAGAGGCAGGCACTATTACCCTGCACCACCCCGAACGTCCTAGTATCACGTTTGATCCCAACGGGGATTCTGGTGCGTTCATTGAATGGATCACCCCGTTGATGCCCACCGACCGCGCGGCCTCCACAGGGATTATCCATGTTGAAAACCACAGTATGACCGACACCGACTACCCCTCCGTCTCGCTGTGTAACCCCGCAAGCAACCGTGCCGTAGGTCAAGCCGTAGGCCAAACGCTGTCGCAGCAGCGGTGGCGTGGCAACCTGTGGGTCGACGGACTCGCTCCATGGGAAGAATTCGATTGGGTCGGTCGCGACATTCAGATCGGCGGTGCGCGTTTTCACGTGCACGAACCTATCACTCGATGCAGAGCCACAATGGCCAACCCCGAAACCGGGCGCATCGATGCAAACACACTGGGTGCTCTGAATGACATCTGGGGGCACCAACATTTTGGCGTCTATTTGAAATGCATCCAAGGCGGTGAAATCGCTACGGGTGACACCGTTGAGGTACGTTGATGTCCACGCTCCCCTTCCCCGAGGCCCCTGAGCCTGATGCCGCCCTGCTTGAAAAGGGACGCATGCTGTTCGCTTCTGAAACTGAGTTTCTCAAGGGTGTCGTGGCCATGGACGGCTTGCCCCCAGCGGACCGGCTAGAGGTTTGTTTTGCCGGGCGATCCAATGTTGGAAAATCCAGCTTGATCAACGCAGTCACCGGCCGCAAAGCACTGGCGCGGACCTCAAACACCCCCGGTCGCACACAAGAGATCAACTACTTCACCGTCTCGCCCGAGCTATTTCTCGTGGATGTTCCCGGCTACGGCTACGCCAATGCGCCCGTCGCGGTTGTGCAAAAATGGCAGCGTCTTCTGAAAAACTACCTTCAAGGACGCGTCACACTGCGCCGTGCCTTTGTCCTGATTGATGCCCGCCACGGCGTGAAACCAGTCGATGATGAGATCATGTCGCTGCTCGACAGTGCCGCTGTCACATTTCAGGTCATCCTGACAAAGGCCGACAAAGTCAAAGAAGTGGATCGTGCCAAGGTCCTGACCCAAGTACGCGGAGCACTAACGAAACATCCCGCAGCATACCCAGAGCTATTGGTGACGTCGTCCGAAAAAGGCTGGGGCATCGCCCATTTGCGCGCCTTGATCGCTGGGCTGGAATAGCTAGACGTGTTGGGCGCCGTTAATCTCAATCTCGGTGCCCGAAATATAGCTGCTTTCATCAGAGCATAGGAAATAGATCGCCGCCGCCACCTCAGAGGGTTGGCCAAGGCGGCGCATCGGCAGTTGTTCAACAATTTTGTCTGTGCCCGGCGATAGAATCGCGGTTTCAACCTCGCCCGGGGCGATTGCATTTACGCGCACACCGAGCGGGCCAAAATCATGCGCCATTTCGCGTGTCAAAGCAGCTAACGCCGCCTTGGATGTCGAATAGGCCGCCCCAGCAAATGGGTGCACCCGACTGCCCGCGATCGAGGTTACATTCACAACGGACCCCTTGGCCGTCGTCAATTCCTCCCGCAGGCCGCGCGCAAGCACAACAGACGCAAAGAAGTTAACGTGGAACACCTGCCCCCATGTGCGCAAGTCAGTTTCAAGGGTATTCAAGCGGCCCCCATCGGCCGCCTTGGGGGATATGCCAGCGTTGTTAACCAAGGCATCCAGACGGCCATCTAAACGACTGCGAATATCGTCAATCGCGGCCATCGTGGCCTTCGGGTCGGCCAAGTCAATCTGAACGTGATTTTCAGCCCCAGACCCCCACGGACATTCGTTCGGGAACGCATGGCGAGAGCACGTCAGCACCCGCCAGCCTTCGTTGCTGAACCGTTGAACCGTGGCGTGGCCGATCCCTCGGCTGGCTCCGGTTAACACCATAGTGCGTTGTGACATATCAAAAACTCCTGCTTCTACCCTTGCGCCTTTCGCAAGAGTCGCACAAGCCCCTTCCCCTCCCGAAGGGGCCGCGCTAGAACCCTCGCACCTTTTTACCCAAGGCCGCGCCCTATGAAAAAGCAGACTGCCATGACCCGCGACTACATCGCCACCGCCCGTACACTGAACGAAGCGCTCCCCTATTTGCGCCGCTACGATGAGGCGATTGTCGTCATCAAATTGGGCGGTCACGCAATGGGATCCGACGAAGGAATGGCCAGCTTCGCACGTGATGTGGTGTTGATGCGCACCGTAGGCGTGAACCCCGTGATTGTGCATGGTGGCGGGCCAATGATTAACGCACTGCTGGACCGGCTGGGCGTTCAATCCACGTTCGTGCGCGGCAAACGTGTCACCGATGCAGAAACCGTCGAAGTCGTTGAGATGGTTTTGGCTGGCCAAGTGAACAAACGCATTGTTGCGGCAATCAATGCCCAAGGCGGCAAGGCCGTGGGCCTGTCGGGCAAAGATGCAGGGTTGATGACCTGCACACAAACTGACCCAGAACTGGGCTTTGTCGGCACGCCTTCCCATGTCGACCCGAGCCTTCTGCAACAGCTGTTCCAAGCCGAAATGATCCCAGTTATCGCCCCCATTGGTGCAGGCGAGGACGGCGAAACCTTTAACATCAACGGCGATACAGCTGCTGGTGCCATCGCAGGCGCGCTCAAGGCTGACCGCTTGATGCTCCTCACCGATGTGGCAGGCGTGAAGAACGCTAGCGGCGAGGTCGTCACCCAGATGACTTCCTCACAAGTGCGCGATATGACGGCCGAGGGCACCATCGCAGGCGGCATGATCCCCAAAACCGAAACAGCGATGGACGCGCTGGACCAAGGTGTGCGGGCGGTGGTTATCCTAGATGGCCGTGTCCCCAATGCGGCCTTGCTTGAGCTGTTCACCGATCACGGCGCAGGCTCATTAATCCGCGCAGAATAGCTCACACAACTGTGGTTTGTGATCCGCGCGGAACGCGATAAAACAAGCGCATGGAAAACGAAGCTCTCATTCGCCTAAGCATTTTTCTGGGCCTATTCGTCGTGTTGGCAGGTGTTGAGTGGTACGCTCCGCGCCGCGCACGCGTGCAATCACGCTCGGGCCGCTGGCTCACAAACTGGGGCATGACCATCGCCAACACAATTGCGCTGCGGGCGCTAGCCATCGCGCTTCCGTTTCTTGCTGTAGGCGCTGCAATTGATGCGGAAACGCAAGGCTATGGGCTATTCAACGTATTGCAGCTCCCACTTGCTCTAAACGTCGTCCTGACCATCCTAATTTTCGATTTCGCGATCTGGCTCCAACACCTGATAACACACAAAGTCCCGCTCCTTTGGCGGCTACACCAAGTACACCACTCAGATCGCGATCTAGACGTGACCTCCGCGATCCGCTTCCACCCGTTGGAGATTGCGTTTTCGATGCTGATCAAGATCGGCCTTGTCTATGCGCTCGGACCTGCAGCTTTGGCCGTGATCGCATTTGAAATTCTCCTGAATGCGACCGCGATGTTTAACCATGCCAATATTGCGATCCCGCAGCGTGTCGACCGCTGGCTGCGCCTGTTCATCGTCACGCCGGATATGCACCGCGTGCACCACTCTGATCAGCGTTCCGAACACGACAGCAACTACGGCTTTGCCCTCTCGATCTGGGATCGCGCCTTTGGAACCTACATTCCCCAGCCCAAGCAAGGCCACGACGGAATGACCGTTGGTCTTCGTTGGCAAGACAACCGAACAGCACGTTTGGACTGGGCGTTGCTGCTCCCGTTCCGCAATCGATGATTGTCCCAATATGAGTATTTGGGAAACAAAGGAGCGATTAACCTTAATTTCCCATTAACTTGGCTCATGCGAAACTAAAGTGTGGTACAGGGAGGAGTCCCAATGACCATGAACGAAGGAGGCCCCCATCTCTCGCTCTAACATAGCGGTTGGATGGGCTCTGACGCGTCTTCTTTGTTGCATAAATTCTCCCGCCGGAGGCTCCCACCTTTTCATCCTCGCGCGACCACGGCACAGTAGTCGCCATGGTATATGAAACATTTCAGTCCGAAGCCCGAGGTCGTGGACTAGTGGTGCTGGGCGGTCTTTACCCGAACGGTGAGGACGGTTGCCCTGAGGGCACGAAGACACTTCTTCTCCTCGGTCCAGATCCTGAGAATTTTTGGCCAATGCTGCAGTCTTCGGCCGAGTTTCAAGCGGCTGATCCGGTAGATCGTTGGTCCCGCCGTGTCATTGGGAATTGGGCCTGTGAACTGGGTGCCAAAGCTCTGTTTCCCTTTGGGGAACCCTTGCGACCGTTCATATCTTGGGCGCTTCAGTCCGGGCGCTGCCACCTCAGCCCGGCTACTCTATTGGTACATGACACCTATGGTTTGATGGTATCATTTCGCGGTGCTTTAGCCTTGAGGCAATGTATCGAACTGCCGCCTGCCCCACCCTCGCCTTGCTCAACTTGTGTGGACAAACCCTGCATCACAGCCTGTACAGTCGGTGCGCTTGGGTCAGGGTACGACACAGATAAATGTCATGCCCACCTAGACACAGCCGGAAACGACTGCATGTCCAAAGGATGCCGCGCGCGGCGTGCTTGCCCGGTTTCACCTCAACGGCCTGATGCACAGTCCGCCCATCATATGCGGTATTTTCACCGATGAAATTGATCCTCTTGCGCCATGCGAAATCGAGTTGGACCGACCCCCTCCAATCGGATCATGAGCGGCCGCTTAATCCGCGGGGTATGGCCAGTGCCGCAGCGATTGGCGACTGGTTGCGCGCAAAGGCGCACCTGCCGACCAAAATCCTTTGTTCCAGCGCCGCCCGCACACGTGAGACGTGGGACCTTATCCGTTTTGCAAACGTTCCGACTGAATTCTCCGATTGCCTCTATCACGCAAGCGAAGATTTTCTCAATCGCGCCATCGAACAGGCCGGTGATGCAAAATGCTTGATGGTCATTGGGCATAACCCCGGCCTCGGGGCGCTTGCCCTTCAACTCGCAGGTCCAGCATTTCAGGACGATGCTCTCTATGCCTTTCCCACTGGGGCCTGCCTCGTGCTGCAAGACGGCGCTGTCGCAGATTTTACCGTTCCCCGCCGCTTACTGGGCCCCTCGTAGCCCTACCCAACGCAAAAGGGGCCCCCGAAGGCGCCCCTTTTCAAGATATGAAATGCCAATCGCCCGAGGGCGGTGGCTCAGTGGCCGAGAATTTGGCTCAAGAACAGCTGCGTCCGCTCATTCTGCGGGTTGGTAAAGAACGGCTCTGGCGCGTTTTGCTCAACGATCTGGCCTGCATCCATAAAGATCACTCGGTTCGCGACCTGACGGGCAAAGCCCATTTCATGGGTCACGCAGAGCATGGTCATGCCTTCTTCCGCAAGCTGGATCATCGTGTCCAACACCTCTTTGATCATTTCGGGATCAAGCGCTGAGGTCGGCTCATCGAAGAGCATGATGCGTGGGCGCATACACAGTGAGCGCGCGATAGCCACACGTTGCTGCTGCCCCCCCGAAAGCTGACCGGGGTACTTGTTCGCTTGGTCAGGGATCTTAACCTTCTCAAGGAAATACATCGCTGTTTCTTCGGCCTCTTTTTTAGGTGTCTTCCGCACCCAAATCGGAGCCAGCGTACAGTTCTCAAGGATCGTCAGGTGCGGAAACAGGTTGAAGTGCTGAAAGCACATGCCAACCTCTGACCGGATCTTGTCGATGTTCTTAAGGTCCGAGGACAACAGCGTGCCATCCACGCTGATAGACCCTTGCTGATGCTCTTCCAGTGCGTTGATGCAGCGGATCAGCGTCGATTTCCCCGAACCCGAAGGCCCACAAATCACGATCCGCTCGCCGCGCTGGACCGTCAGGTCAATGTCGCGGAGCACGTGGAATGTTCCATACCATTTATTCATGTTCTGAATGGAAATGGCGACCTCGTCCGAGATTTGCATCTGGGAAGTGTTTACTGCGGTATCAGTCATAATGACGTCTCCTTAATGACGGTCTGTGCGCAGCTGGCCTTCAAGCCACTGCGAATATTTCGAAATGCCGAAGCAGACGACAAAGAACAGGATGCAGGCAAAGGCCCATGTTTCCCAGTAGACGCCCGCCCAGTCAGTTGAGCTGAGGATCGGCCCGCGGATCATGCCCACAAGGTCAAACATCGAGATCACCGACACCAGCGTTGTGTCTTTGAACAACCCGACAGCCACGTTCACGATACCTGGGATGGAGATCTTGAGAGCTTGGGGCAAGATGATCAGCCGCATGGCTTGAGCGTAGTTCAGGCCAAGACTATCTGCCGCCTCGTACTGGCCCGTGGGAAGGGCTGCGAGGCCACCGCGGATCACCTCAGCGATATAGGCCGCCGAGAACATAGTGATCATGATGATCACCCGCAGTATCAGGTCGATATTGCTATCGGGCGGAAAGAAGTACGCCAGAACCACGTTGGCCACGAACAACAGTGTAATCAACGGCACACCGCGCACGAACTCAATGAACACCACACAGACGATCTTGATCAGCGGCATGGTGGATTGACGGCCCAGTGCCAGCACGATGCCCAGCGGGATCGACAGCGAAACACACACAACACCGAGGATCATGTTCAGCATAAAGCCGCCCATGTTCCGGCTTTCAACCGCGTCCAGCGCGATGAAACCAGGCATGCCGCCTGCGATCATCCCAAATGCCTGCCAAACGACCCAAGCCCCCACAACGCCGCCGCCAAGAGCAGCCGCGAAGCCGTATTTATCCAGCTTGGTGAATGCGTAGTAGCCCACCATCACCCCAACCAGCGCGCCGATTGGTGTCAGGATCGTACCACCCCAAATCAGCCAGAAGGCCACAAATGGGTAAAGACCCGTCCCGATCAACATCCAGCGGGGCAGATACATCGGAAACAATGCCGGTGGCACAGCAAAGAACAACAGTGCAAAGGCTAATGAAGGGCGCCAGTAGAACTCAGATGGATACTCAAACCCAAAGAGCATCTGCGCATACCGCTCCGTCAGGACCGAAAAACAGCCACCGCCGCTGCCGGCTAGGACTTCGCGACATTCGCGGATGTTGTTGGTGACCCATGTGCCGTTCACGATCCAAGGGATCAGTCCCGACAGCAGCCAGTAGACCACATAGATGCCAACAGCCGTTGCGATGGCGTTCGGCACGCTCGAAATCAGGTTCGTCTTGATCCAATGCACCGCACCCGTTTCCCCCGGTGGTGGGGGAGCAGGTGGAATTTCTTGGGTGCGGACGAAGGCGGTGGAATGATCTTGGGCCATATTACCGCTCCTTCAATTTAACAGAATTGTTGTACCAGTTCATGAACAGCGAAATCAAAAGGCTGATCGTGAGATAGAACAACATCAACAGCAGCACGCATTCTATGGCGCGACCCGTCTGGTTAAGCGTGATGCCCCCTAGGGTACCCGTCAGGTCCATGTATCCTACAGCAATCGCCAACGATGAGTTCTTGGTGATGTTCAGATACTGCGAGATCAGCGGCGGAATGATAACCCGCAGCGCTTGTGGCAGCACCACCAGCGACATGATCCGACCGGGACGAATGCCCAGCGCAGCAGCCGCCTCAGTTTGGCCCTTGGAAATCGCAAGGATACCGGCCCGCACATTTTCCGCGATAAAGGCACCGGTATAGATGCTCAACGCGAACCACAGCGCAATGAATGAGGTGCGCAGCTGCAAGCCGCCCTCGAACCGGAAACGCCCCATTTCGGGCAGTTGTACACCCACCGGACGGCCAAGAACCAAGTACATCACAAGCGTCGGCACGACCAAAATAGCCAGAGCGGGCAGCCAGAATGGCAGCTCCTTACCAGTCGCAAACAGGTGTTTCTTGACGTAGCTTTTGTAAACAAAGATCCCGATGATCGAGGCGATGAAGGTCCAAAAGACAAACATTCCGCCTGCTTCAAAGGTCAACCGCGGCACGAACACGCCTTGGTTTGTGAACGCCATCACCCCAAAGATCAGAGTTCGCGCAGGGTCAGAGCCATCTCGCGGGATGCGGAACTCTGCGATGGGCGCAAACACGTTGGCGGTGACCGTAAAGATAATGATCAGCCAGATCAGCACGGGGATGTTACGGAAAATCTCGACATAAACTGACATCAGCTTGGAGATGATCCAGTTGTTCGAAAGCCGCAGCACACCGGCGATAACGCCAAAAATTGTCGCTGTTACACAGGCCAAAAAGGCCACGATCAGCGTATTCATCGCACCCACGACAGTGGCGCGAAGATGCGTGTCCTGACTGTTGTAAGGGATGGGCTGTTGGTTGATGTCATAGCCCGCAGGCGCACCAAGGAATTCGTAGCTCAGGTCCTGACCAAGACGGTCAAGGTTGGCGAGCAGGTTGCTCACCAAATAACTAACAGAAAGAATAATAGCCAAAAGGGCAATGAATTGGAACGTATAGGAGCGGTACCGTGTATCGCTCAGCAGCATTCCGATGCGGAACGCACTTTTGGGTGGATCACTCAACGTGGTCATAAGTCTGTCCCCGGTTCCCCTGGGTCTGGCCAGTTTGGCGGCAGCGCGTGTGTCGCGCTATCCCTGCCCTAGGGTGTGTGGTGGTCTGTAAAGGAAAAGGGCGCAACCTTGGTTGCGCCCCTTCCCGTATCGGATCTTAGCGGAAGGGGGGGCTGTACAGCAGGCCGCCGTCTTTCCACTGGGCGTTCAGCCCGCGTGCCAGACCGATCGGTGTCTCGGAACCGATGTTGGACGCGAAGATCTCGCCGTAGTTGCCACCAACCGCCAGAGCGCGCTTCGCCCACTCTGCGTCGAGGCCGATCATTGCACCCAGATCGCCTTCGCGACCCAGCAGACGGTTAACCTCGGGGTTGCCGGACTCGGCGTCGAGGTTCGCGGATGTCACACCCAGCTCTTCAGCTGTGATAAGCGCGTTGAGCGTCCAGCGTGCGATATCGCCCCACTCGTTGTCGCCGTGACGTACCAGCGGGCCGAGTGGCTCTTTGGATACGACGTCGGGCAACAGAACGTGTGCGTCGGGTGTTTCGAAGTTAGCGCGCTGAGCGGCCAGTGCGGAACGGTCCGTTGTGTACACGTCACATGCGCCAGCAAGATATTGCTGAACAGCTTCGGAACCAGTTTCGATTGGCACGGGCTCGTAGCTGATGTTGTTGGAGCGGAAGAAGTCAGCAAGGTTCAGCTCGGTTGTTGTACCGGTCTGAATGCAGACAGTCGCGCCATCAAGCTCAGTCGCGGAGGACACGCCGAGGTCTTTGGGGACCATGAAGCCCTGACCGTCGTAGTAGTTCACGCCAACGAATTCGAACTTAAGGTCCGTATCACGGGAGAATGTCCACGTTGTGTTACGTGCCAGCAGATCGATTTCGCCGGAAGCGAGCGCGGTAAAGCGTGTTTTGCCTGTGGTCGGGACGAAAGTCACGGCATTGCCGTCACCCAGTACAGCCGCTGCCACGGCGCGACACACAGCCACGTCGAAACCTTGCCAAACGCCATTCGCGTCGGGCTCAGCGAAGCCGGGAACGCCTGTGGTCACACCACAGTTCAGCGTGCCGCGCGCTTTGACTTCATCAAGTGTGGACGCAAATGCGCCGGATGCTGCCAGCGTTGTTGCAGCCAAAGCACCCAAAAACAGAGTCTTTTTCATATTTACCTCTTCCTGATCCACCGCCCCTGTTACCGAAGCGGTCTCTTTTTAGCACACCTGTTAGGCGTGCCAATGATAGCTGTGAGGAAACTCTACCCCCCTCACTGGCGTGTAAGGTGGGCAAAACTTCGCCAATTGGCAAGATAGGTTTGCGGACAAACCTTGCCAGTCCAGCTTAACGCTGCGGAAGTTAAACCGCGACAGCTATAAGAAAAAAATCTTCAAAACGGGGAAGAGCATGCAAAACAGGCATTTACGTTCGCGTAAGCGTCAAAAACGCAGCACCTTGCAAAAACGCAGTTTTTTTGGCCTCAGCGGAGGCAGTGGCTTCTTCATCCTCGCCCCACTGCTCTTCCTGCCAAAGCTCATCGATTCGCGCCGCTTGCCACAGGTCTTCCATGCTCCAAGCCTCTTTTAGCGCAGCCAAGCCAATGACCAACGACCCCGAGATCGTGACAAACTCATGGAACGCAGTCAGGCTAAAGGCATCAAGTTCATGCACCTCAGAACGCAGCGCATCCGTGGCCGGCGCGGGCTGTGCGACGGGAATAACGCCATGTGTTGTATTCAACCGGGCACCAAAGGTTTCTGCAGCCCAATCGAGCAACGGGTCCCATGCGGCCTTTTGCCGGGCAATCAGGCTATCTGGATGCGTGGCACGATAGCACAAAAGGTCCGAACCGCCGTATTCCGCCAACATATCAGCCACCTCAGTGCGCTGAGGGATCACCTTATCGAGTGTTGCGTTGACCGCGCGTGTAACCGGCATCGTGAGCGGATCGATCTTGTCTACTTGCGCGTCCCATTCCACTGCCATTGCCTCTGCCATAGCATGGGTCGGCACGACAAGCGGCGTCTTGAGCGGGCTTTTCACCGAACGCCCATCCAGCACCACCCCAAAGCCCGTGTCTAATTCAGTGACCGATGCGGTTTTCCAGAACCGTTTTGCTGCCCATTCCGTCATGGCCTGCCCTCTCTTGTCTGTCTCTCGTACCGGCGACCTTCACCGGCTGAACTGTCTTGCTGGACTACGCGTCCAACAGGGTGCGAAGTTCGTCAAAATCTGATGCGATACACTGTGCGCCTGCGTCACGCAGAACCTCGGGCATGTGATAGCCCCATTTTACGCCAATACCGCGCACGTTTGCCGATTTTGCCATCTGCATGTCGTAGCTGGTGTCTCCCACCATCACGGTCTGCTCGGGTGTCACACCCGCCTCGGCCATCGCCGTCAAAAGCATCGAGGGATGGGGCTTGGACGGATGATCGTCCGATAACTGCTGGGTGTGAAACATGTCCTCCAAACCCAAGGCAGCAACCATACGATCATACCCACGGCGGGACTTGCCGGATGCGATGCCCAAAAGGGTCGTCTTTTGTGCGGCAAGCACCTTGAGCAGATCAAATGCGCCATCGAACAAGTCCGACGCTTCCCCGCGTGAGGTCCGCAGCGCACTGGCGCGAAACTCACCCCGGTAGCTTTGGGCGATTTGATCGACCTTTTGCGCGGAAAGGCCCGGCTTGATCCCGTGGATCATGTCCTCAACCGCAAGGCCGATCCCATTGCGCACCTTTTCCGGGGCTGGGCTGGGCAGATTGGCTGCGTGAAACGCAAATTCCATCGCCGCCATGATCTGCGCGTAACTGTCCAGCAGTGTCCCGTCGATATCAAAGACGATCAACCGACCCCGGTCAGCCATCGTCGTCGCCATAAAACGGATCGTTGGGCACATCCGCCGGGGACCACCCCATCAGGTCCCACGTATCTTGCATATGCGATGACAGTGGTGCCGTCAGCGAAAGCTGCGCTTTGGAGGTTGGGTGTTCTATCACAAGTGAACGAGCGTGTAGGTGCAGGCCCCGCGAAACATCCCCGCCGATTCCAGCACCCCAACCATCGCCAAGGTTTTCCTGTCCGGAGCCACCATATTTGCCATCCCCAAGAATCGGGTGCCCGATCTCGGCCATGTGAGCGCGCAACTGATGGGTACGGCCCGTAATCGGCACAAGTGCCGCCCATGACATCCGCCCACCCGCGGTTTCCAGCACTGCGTAGTCGGTATGTGCGCGTTTGGCACCTTCGGTTTCGGCAATCGCACGGGGGTGGACGCAGTGCATCTTTTCCCCTTCACCAGCGGCGCCACGGCCCCCAGCCTTTACAAGGCCAAATTTGATTGTGCCCTTGCGCGGCAAGGGGGATCCGGCAACCGCTGCCCAATAGATTTTGCGTGTTTCACGGTGGCGAAAGCTGGCCGTAAGTGCAGCGGCTGCGGGGCGCGTCCGCGCCAGCACCAACACACCCGAGGTGTCTTTATCCAACCGGTGAACCAACCGCGGGGGTTCGTCGCGTTCATACATCAACGCCGAGGCCAAGCCATCAACATGCCGCGCCTGACCAGAGCCGCCCTGCACCGCAAGCCCACTGGGCTTGTTCAAAACAATCACATCTGCATCGCGGTAAATCACGCACGACTGGATCATCTCCGCATCGGCGCGACTGACCTGACGGGTGTACTGCGGCGCGGGCGCATCAGGCAGCGGCGGTATCCGCACGACTTGCCCAACATCGAGGCGCGTGTTGGCTTTTACCCGGCCCTTGTCCACACGTAGATCACCCTTGCGGCACATCTTTTCGATCTGGCCTTGGCTGACCTGCGGGAAAATGCGGCGCAGCCAACGGTCCAACCGCTGATCACCATCCTCATCACCGACTGTGATATGTTGTACACCGCTCATGCCACTGCTCCCCGAGCCACTGCCACGCCAAGCGCAAGCCCAGCGATCGAGACCGTCACCGACAACAGAACATACAGTCCCGCCGCGCCGATCTCGCCTTTTTCAAACATAGTATAGGCTTCGAGCGAAAAGGCCGAAAACGTCGTAAAGCCCCCTAGCACACCTGCCATCAAGAACGGCGCCCATTGCCCAAGGTCGTGCTTTGTCATGACCACGACACACAGCCCCATCAAGAACGAGCCAACAACATTGACCGATAGGATCGCCACAGGAAATCCCTCGGACCACATGCGATGGATCCAAAAGGCCGCAAGATACCGAAGCGATGCGCCGATTGCGCCGCCCAAGGCAACATAAGGTAGAGCGACATAAGGTAAGGAATTCATGAGGGGGCTTTGCGCCTCACAAGGTTAGAAGTCAACCACCCCGCTTGGCGCGCAATTGGGAAAAATAGCCCAAACGCCGCGTCATCTCACGCTCAAAGCCGCGTTCTACGGGGGCGTAGTAGGTTGGCCTGTCCATACCTTCGGGAAAATAGTTTTGCCCCGAAAAGCCATCTTCGGCGTCGTGATCATAGTCGTAGCCAGTCCCGTAACCTTCGTCCTTCATCAACTGTGTCGGTGCATTCAGGATATGTTTTGGCGGCGGATGAGACCCGGTTTGTTCAGCACTGCGCATCGCAGCCTTGTAGGCGACGTAAGCCGCGTTCGATTTGGGCGCGAGTGCCAGATAGGTCACCGCCTGCGCCAAGGCCAACTCTCCCTCCGGGGAGCCAAGCCGTTCGTAGGTTTCCCAGCATTGCAAGCACACCGCCTGCGCCTGTGGGTCCGCTAATCCGATGTCCTCGACCGCCATGCGCGTGATCCGCCGCGCCAGATACCGGGGGTCCTCGCCGCCCTTTAACATCCGGGCAAACCAATAAAGCGCGGCATCCGGGTCCGAGCCCCGGACAGATTTATGCAACGCCGAGATAAGGTTATAATGCGCATCGCCGGATTTGTCGTATTGGGCCGCACGGCGCGACAACCTGTGACCCAAAGCCTGCGCATCCAGTGGTGCGCTCAGCCGCCAAGCCGCGACTTGCTCCACAAGGTTCAGAAGAGCGCGGCCATCCCCGTCTGCCATCTCTTGCAATTGAAGGCGGGCGTTCGGCTCTAACGGTAGCGCGGCGCCCAACTCTGCTTCGGCGCGTTGGGTCAAAAGCTCCAACTCAGGCAGGGCAAGCCGCTGTAGCACCATGACCTGACAGCGGCTCATCACAGCGGCGTTCAATTCGAAGGACGGGTTCTCAGTGGTGGCACCCACCAGCGTGATCGTACCATCCTCCATATGCGGCAGAAACCCATCCTGCTGAGCCTTGTTGAAGCGATGGATCTCATCCACGAATAGCAACGTGCCGCGCCCTTGTTCTCGGCGCAGACGGGCGGCTTCGAACACCTTGCGCAACTCAGGCACGCCGGTAAAAATTGCTGAGATTTGGTGAAAATGCAGGTCCGTTTCCTGCGCCAAGAGACGGGCAATCGTGGTCTTGCCCACGCCCGGCGGCCCCCAAAACACGATGGACGACAAGGTGCCCGAACCCAACATTACCGATAACGGGCCCTCGGGGTTCAATAGATGCGTTTGCCCAATCACATCCGACAGCGATTGGGGGCGCAACCGATCCGCAAGTGGTCGGGGCGCGCCGGAAGCAGAGGCGCTGTCCGCGCCCGGCGATGATGTGTCAAATAGATCGGCCATGGGGCTAGCCTATCCCGCCGCCTCAAGCGGGAAAAGCCTGGATCAGTGCATCTTGGTGGCCAATGCAATATTTACGCAAACGCAATCCACCCCATCGAAATCCATGATTGGACCCGCCGGGTCGCACACGATGCCAAAGCGGCGCGATAACCGCCGCGACGCGTCCGGCACGATCCCAAGCAGCGAGGTCGCCCCGACTTCACGGGCGGCATTCACCATTTCACACCCCAGCTTCATTTGAACGATCATACGCTCACGGGCAGGCACATGGCGGGACACGAACACTCGGCTGCTTTCCCAAATATGGGGCCCAATAGGTGCTTTCTCCCACAACAGATTTGTTGGAATTGTCTCCAGCAGACCATCCTGTGCGTCTTTGATCATGTAAGAGTAAATACCGCAGCGATGAGTGGTCGGCGTCAAGCGCACGCCAGCCATCACCTGACCGTTATGATGGACGGCCACCCACCGGCTTGCGGGTGTGTCGTATTGATCAAACTCCATCCCGTCGGCTTGGGGCAAATCCCATTGATTGCGGGTAATGAAATTTTCATGACGCGCACGTAAAACGTTTGAAAAGAGCGCGCCATGTTCGTGGATATTCGAAAAAGATAGTGTCGTGACTTCCATAATGCCCTCCCAGGCGATTAAAGCCTACGACCACCCGTTCTGTCAGGAGAGGAACCCATACTCCCTTGCCTTTCGGACGGCTTCGGCGGTGGTCCGAGCGTCCAGACGGGTACGCGCGGAAGACAGGCGTGCCTTTAAGGCACTCTCTGAAATCCCCAGCTCAGCAGCAGCTGCTGTGTGTCGGTAACCTTGCCCCATCAAGATCAAGGCCGACAGCATCGCGGGGGTCAGCTCTTGTGGCGGCGCGGCGAGTTCATGCATGCGCTGCAAGATCCTCATCGCCTCCGCTATCTCAGAGTCCGTACATTCCCGATCATCGCGCGCTATTCCCATCAGCGAACGTGACGTAATCTTGCCAAAGGACCCGACCGCCCCATAAATCAGGCCGAATTCTTTAGCTTTTCCGAGAATGTCGAAGGGATCAGGCATTGCGATCTCGCTCCAGCGCGCGCTGCCCAAAACCCCTACCCCCCAAAACACCAACGGGTCACGTAACCCATAGGCGTTTTCGTCGTAGATGGTCTGCCATGCCTCTGGATAAGTCGAAAACTTGTACAGCGGAGAGGCAAACCGGATATGCAAAGCGACCGCACAGCCCTCTGGAGCCAAAGCGTCGAGTTCATCGACCAGATCCAAAAGGGGACTTCGCTCATGCATAGCTTTTTAGACAGGTTGCCCGAAACTAGGTCAAGAGTATCGTTGCGACAAAGAACGGACCGATACGCATGGGCACACCACTTCAGCCAACCGACTTTGCAAGGATAATGATGTTATCCACAGCAGCACGTGCCGACCTGTTGGAGTATTTCGGCAGCACACTCGTCCAACCATCTGAAATAAATCAGTTGATCGCCAAGATGTCGCGGAAAAATGCCATCGGCGAACACCGCTAAATTTAACCTACCGTTAATCAAAATCAGCCGGGCTCAACGCCAAAAAAAACCGCCCAAGTGGGCGGTTTTTTATTTAGTGTGGTCTCAGTAGGCGGAAACTTACTCGTCCGCAGCCTCTGCTTCGACCCGTGCGCGGTCAGCAGCGCCTTTGGCGTCTACGTCGCGCTCAACAAATTCGATGATCGCCATGGGCGCCATGTCACCATAGCGGAAGCCCGCTTTCATGACACGAACGTAACCACCTTGGCGGTCTTTGTAGCGAGGCCCGAGGATGTCCATCAGCTTTGTGACGTAAGCATCCTGCTTGAGCTTCGAGCCCAGCTGGCGACGTGCGTGCAAATCACCACGTTTCGCAAGCGTGATCATCTTTTCGATGATTGGGCGAAGTTCTTTTGCCTTTGGCAGGGTTGTCTTGATCTGCTCGTGCTCGATCAAGCTTCCGGCCATGTTGGAGAAGAGCGCCTTACGGTGCTCATGGGTGCGGTTCAGGCGGCGATAGCCCCGTGCGTGACGCATGATGTCATTCCTTCAGTTACATTTTGCTTTGTCAGGGGCCCGGTGCGTGCCGAACCCTCACCTATTGGGGCATGAGTGCCCATATCATCCCCGGCAGATCCGGGCATTGTAGAGGGCGGGTTTGACCCCGCCCCAACCACTTAGAAGTTGTCTTCAAACTTCTTCGCGAGATCTTCGATGTTATCGGGTGGCCAATCCACGATGTCCATCCCGAGGTGCAAGCCCATGCCCGAAAGCACTTCTTTGATCTCGTTGAGGGATTTCCGACCAAAGTTTGGAGTGCGGAGCATCTCGGCTTCGGTTTTTTGGATCAGGTCGCCAATATAAACGATGTTGTCGTTCTTCAGGCAATTTGCCGAACGGACCGACAGTTCCAGTTCGTCCACTTTCTTCAGGAGAAGCGGGTTGAACTCGAGATCGTCTTCGTCGTCCTGCGCACGTGCAGCTTCTGGCTCGTCGAAGTTAACGAAGATGCCCAGTTGGTCCTGCAGGATGCGTGCGGCATAGGCCACAGCGTCGTCCGGCGTGATGGAACCGTCTGTTTCCAGCTTCAGCGTCAGCTTGTCATAGTCCAGCACTTGGCCCTCACGGGTTGGCTGCACGTCGTAAGAAACTTTCTTAACAGGCGAGTAGATCGCGTCGATCGGGATCAGGCCGATTGGCGCATCTTCTGGCTTGTTCTTGTCAGCAGAGACATAGCCCTTGCCGGTGTTCACAGTCAGTTCCATGAACAGATCAGCGCCGTCATCAAGGTGACAGATTACGTGATCGCGGTTGAGAACTTCGATACCGGTTGTCTCGGAAATGTCGCCAGCGGTCACGATCTGTGGGCCTTTGGCAGAGATCGAAACGCGCTTGGGGCCTTCGACGTCCATACGGATCGACACACCCTTGAGGTTCAGGATAACGTCAGTGACGTCTTCGCGAACACCTGGCACCGAGGAAAACTCGTGCAGAACGTTATCAATCTGTACGCTCGTGATTGCTGCGCCTTGCAGCGAGGACATGAGAACACGACGCAGCGCGTTGCCCATTGTCAGGCCAAAACCGCGCTCAAGCGGTTCAGCCACAACTGTGGCTTGGCGTGCGGGATCATTGCCCGGCTTGATGTCCAATTGTTGTGGACGAATTAGCTCTTGCCAATTTTTGTGGATCATCTGGATGTCGCCTCCATGCTCGTCACGATCGGGGACCCGTCGGCCATGACACTCGAGGTTAATAATGACAATCCCGGCCCAGCGGAGGGTCCGCGCAGGCCGGGGGCAGTTCGAAATATCTTAAACGCGGCGGCGCTTAGGAGGACGGCAGCCGTTGTGCGCCATTGGCGTCACGTCGCGGATCGAAGTGATCTGCAGGCCAACAGCCGCGAGGGCGCGCAACGCGCTTTCACGACCCGAACCCGGACCCTGAACTTCAACCTCAAGTGTTTTGAGGCCGTGTTCCTGAGCCTTTTTAGCCGCATCTTCCGCAGCCATCTGAGCCGCGTAAGGTGTGGATTTCCGCGACCCTTTGAAGCCCATCGTACCGGCGGACGACCACGAGATGGCGTTGCCTTGTACGTCAGAGATCAGGATCTTGGTGTTGTTGAAGGAAGAGTTTACGTGGGCAACGCCCGCTGCAATGTTCTTCCGCTCTTTGCGCTTAGCGCTGCGCTTTGTATCACGTGCCATGTCTCAGAGCCTCCCTTACTTCTTCTTGCCTGCGATGGCCTTTGCGGGGCCTTTGCGGGTACGAGCGTTGGTGTGTGTACGCTGACCGCGCACGGGGAGGTTACGGCGATGGCGCAGACCGCGGTAGCAGCCAAGATCCATCAGACGTTTGATGTTCATTTGCGTGTCGCGGCGCAGATCGCCTTCGACAGTGTAGGTGGCGTCGATGTGCTCACGGATCGCAAGAACCTCAGCATCGGATAGCTCATTCACGCGGCGTGTTGGATCGATGCCAACAGCTTCACAAATAGCGGCTGCGGAGGTGTGGCCAATGCCAGTGACATACGTCAGGGCGATTGGAACGCGCTTCCCTGTGGGGATGTTAACGCCAGAAATACGGGCCAAAATGGTCTTCCTTTTTGGTTGCGGATCCGTTGTGCCAGACCCTTTTTTCACAACAACAGGCCCGAGCGATAAATGCAGCGGGCCTGCGGGGAGGTACTCATACGCCGAATCAAGACGCGGCGCAGTTCCCAAACGGGACGTTGCCAACTAGGATCAATCCATGGGTGCGTCAAGGCCAGAAACGCAACAACGTCGCATATCCGGCACTTAGGCGTAGAAAGAGGTGCTTAGCGGTCCAGAACCGCGCCGATCTGCGCAGCGACTGCGTCAATCTCAGCCAAGCCATCGACAGCAAAATGATCACCCAAGGCATAGTAATAGCCGATCAGTGGGGAGGTCTTTTTGTAGTATTCCATCAGACGGGTCTTGAGGCTTTCTTCATTGTCATCCGCACGACGCTTGAACTCGGTGCTGCCGCAATTCGAGCACATGCCGTCATCGGGGATAGGCTTGGTGATGTCATTGTAGACCTCACCACATCCACCACAGGTCGAGCGTGCTGTGATCCGTTGGACCAAAGCATCATCGTCAACACGCATTTCAATAACCGCGTCTAGGTGCGTGGCGTGCTTCATCATCAAATCACGCAGGGCGTCCGCCTGCGTCAGCGTCCGAGGGAAGCCATCAAAGATGAAACCGCCTCCGTGATCACCCCGAAGCTTTTCATCGATCAGGCCGATCACGATTTCATCGGTTACCAGTTGCCCAGCGTCCATGATCGCGGCGACCTTTTGGCCCATCTCGGTACCGGACGACCGTGCATCGCGCAGCATGTCGCCAGTGGAAAGCTGGATCATGCCCCGCTCTTCGACAAGGCGACGCGCTTGCGTGCCTTTACCTGCGCCCGGAGGCCCTAGAAGGATAATATTCATCTACGTGCTGGTCCCTTTTTGCCACCACGTTTCTTTCCGCGCAGTTGGCTCTTCTCAATCAGCCCCTCATATTGATGGGCGAGAAGATGAGACTGGATTTGCTGCACAGTGTCCATACCCACGGACACAATAATCAGGATCGATGTACCGCCAAAGTAGGCCGTGATCGCCAACTCGTGACGCACCATCTCTGGGATCAAACACACCAGCGCCAGATAACCTGCACCCAGAACCAAAACGCGGTCTGTTACATAGGTCAGGTACTGAGCAGTCTTTGCACCAGGACGAATTCCAGGAATAAAGCCATTCTGGTTCTTGAGGTTATCCGCCACGTCTTCCGTCTTGAACGCGACGTTATGCGTGTAGAAGTACGTGAAGAACACAATCATCAGAGCAAAGAACAGCAGGTACAGGGGCTGACCAGGGCCGAAGTAGGCCAGGATCGTTGCCATGATGGGGCTGGTTTGCTGGCCTGAGAACGTACCGATTGTTGTTGGCAACAACAGCAAGGACGAAGCAAAGATCGCGGGGATCACACCAGCTGGGTTCACCTTGATGGGCAGGTGGCTATTGCCACCGTCATAGACCTTCATCCCCACCTGACGGCGCGGGTACTGGATGTGTATCTTGCGGAGCGATCGCTCCATAAAGACAACAAACGTCAGCGTGACTAACAGCATAGCAACGACGCCAAAGATGGCAGCAGTGGACAATGCACCAGTCCGGCCGCTCTCAAAGAACTGAGCAAGGGCGGAGGGCAGTTCAGCAATGATGCCAACAAAAATGATCAGTGAGATACCGTTACCGATCCCGCGGGCGGTGATTTGCTCACCCAGCCACATCAGGAACATCGTACCACCCACAAGAGTGATCACGCAGGCCGCACGGAAAAACAGGCCCGGATCGGTTACAAGACCACCAGCCTCAAGGCTGACTGCAATGCCGTAGGCTTGTACCGTCGCAAGAACCACGGTCCCGTAGCGCGTGTACTGGTTGATTTTTTTACGCCCTTGCTCACCCTCTTTCTTGAGTTGCTCAAGCTGGGGAACCATCGCAGTCATCAACTGGACGATGATCGAGGCCGAAATGTAAGGCATGATCCCAAGGGCAAACACACCCATCCGGGAAATCGCACCACCAGTGAACATGTTTAGCACACCACCCAAGCCAGCAGCGGCTTGGTCAAAGAATGCGCGCAGTTCCTGTGCGTCGATACCGGGGACAGGGATATATGTCCCGACACGGTAGATGATCAACAATCCGATCGTGAACACGATGCGTTGGCGAAGCTCTTTGGCTTTGCCAAATGCACTCCAGCTCATGTTCGCCGCCATTTGCTCTGCAGCAGATGCCATGCGGGCCCCTCTTTTCAATAGTTACGCCGCAGGAAGGTCGTCCCTACCCGCGGCGTCAGTAAAACGTCACTTTTGATGTAGGGGCCAGAAGCCCCGGTCACAAGCGCTTATTCTGCCGCAGGTGCCGCAACGGTGAGCGAGCCACCAGCTTTTGCAACAGCTTCGATCGCAGACTTAGACGCGCCAGTCACCGTGATCGTGGCTTTTGCGGTCAATTCGCCCTTTGCAAGAACACGGATACCGTCCAGCTTACGACGGACCAGACCCGAAGCGATCAGCGTATCTTCGGTGATATCGCCGGCTTCCAGTTTCTTGTCGTCGATGAATTTCTGGATCAGGCCCAGGTTCACAACAGCGAATGCTTTGCGGTTTGGCTTGTTGAAGCCACGCTTAGGCAGACGTTGGTAGAGAGGCATCTGGCCGCCCTCGTACCCTTTGATCGCAACACCCGAACGGGATTTCTGACCTTTGATACCGCGGCCACCCATTTTACCAGTGCCGGAACCGGGTCCACGGCCAACGCGTTTGCGTGCTTTTGTGGCGCCTGGGTTGTCGCGCAGTTCATTGAGTTTCATATCGCTTCTCCTATGCCGGACGCGCCCCCGAAGCGAATTGGGCGGACACGGCGTTCATGATTGATCTTATGCGGTCAGAGACTCGCCCCTCACCACCGGGTGCGTATAGGACGGCTTCTGGCTGAACTCAACACCCATTTAAACGGCCCACCTCCTGTCAAGGAAAACCACAACGATGGGAGCAAAAGGTAAGGAATTCCTTGGGTCAGTTTTCCCTTACTTACTCGCGCGTTGGATACGGTGCTACGAAAACGAATACGCCAATGTGCGTGCGGGCGTCCGGTGACACCCCAAAGTCTCAGGTAACGAGTATCGCCCCTCGGGCGAGTAAGGATGCAGTATGGCGGTCAGTGCTTTGCCCGCTCCGGTTCTGTGCGGTTTGATCGCAGGACTTTTGAGCCTTTATGGGTACATCCCCTATATCTACGACACGCTCCGCGGGCGCTGCCGTCCTCAACGATCAAGCTGGCTGATTTGGTCTGTTCCAAGCTGTGTGTTTTTCTACACACATGTCACCGAAGGCGCCGGCGCTTCGCTGTTTTTTGCGGCCGTACAATGTGTCTGTACGGTGATCGTATTTCTGACCTCACTGCGGTGGGGCATGGGCAGTTTCCTACGGGCACCAGATATTTGCGCCATCGGTGTGGCATGTATTGGCCTTGTTTTGTGGTACTGGACAAACGACCCGCTGATCGCGCTTGGCCTATCCATCCTCGTGGGAATGAGCGGTGGCACCATGACCGTCATAAAAGCGTACAAACGCCCTCACACAGAGTCCTTTGGGCCCTGGGTCATCGCGGCGGTGGCTTCTACACTATCGCTCGTCGCGGTGGGTGAGATGAACTGGGTCTTGCTCGCCTACCCGGCCTACTTGTGGACCCTACGCGTGATAATCGTCGGCGCGATGGTCCTGTCACCCTACCGCAGCCCCCCCGAGGCAACATGGGGCGGTGAGTTCGTGCGTGCGCCCGACAGTCGCTTGCGCCGTCCGGCCACCTAATGCCACCCAAGCGTCACCGCTAAATGCAAAACGCCCCGCTGTTAAGCGAGGCGTAAAGTGTTGGCTAAGCGGGACAAACCCGCAAAACCTTATTCTTTGACTTCGATGATCTCAACCAGATGCGGGATCTTGTTGACCATGCCGCGAACAGAAGGTGTATCTTCGAGTTCACGGGTCTTGTGCATCTTGTTCAGGCCCAGACCGATGAGCGTTTCACGCTGCTTGGCGGGGCGACGGATCGGAGAGCCGATCTGTTTGACGACGATAGTACCCATGACTTAGGCCTCCTCAGCGACTTGAGCGGATGCCTCGGGCGCTTCGTCACGCTTGGGCAGGATGTCAGCCACTTTTTTACCGCGACGCGCAGCGACCGAGCGAGGGCTCGCTTCTTTGCGCAGGCCGTCGATGGTGGCGCGGATCATGTTGTAAGGGTTCTGCGAACCTTGGCTTTTGGCCACAACGTCTTTGATGCCGAGCATCTCGAACACAGCACGCATTGGACCACCAGCAATGATCCCGGTACCCTCTGGGGCTGTCCGCATGATCACTTTTCCGGCGCCGTGGCGGCCTTCCATGTCGTGGTGCAGCGTACGACCGTCACGCAGAGGCACACGTACCATTTGACGCTTAGCTTGTTCGGTGGCTTTACGGATGGCCTCGGGGACCTCCTTGGCCTTACCTTTGCCGAAGCCCACACGACCGCGTTGATCGCCAACGACCACAAGTGCAGCAAAGCCAAAACGCTTACCACCTTTAACGGTCTTGGAGACGCGGTTGATCGCGACAAGGCGATCTGCGAATTCCGGAGTTTCTTCTTCACGGTTGCGGCCGCGGCCACGACCTCTTTGTTCACGTTCAGCCATGTGGCGTCCCTTTATCTAGTGGGCAATCAGCCCAATTGGATCGATCCTAGTGGCCATTGGCCCCGGATCATCGAGGGCGCCCCACTGGAGCGCCCTACAAGTCTTTAGAACTTCAGACCACCTTCACGCGCAGCTTCGGCCAGAGCCTTCACCTTACCATGAAAGAGGAAGCCGCCGCGGTCGAAGTAGCAGGCGTCAACGCCAGCTTTTTTCGCGCGTTCCGCGATTGCAGCACCCACTTTGGTTGCAGCTTCGACGTTGTTGACATTGACGCAGCCCAGATCCTTCTCAAGCGAGGAGGCCGAAGCGAGCGTCACGCCGTTTACATCGTCGATCAGCTGCACGCTGATGTTCTTGTTCGAGCGGTGGACGGAGAGGCGCGCGCGCCCGTCTGCCATTTTCCGCAGTTTGTTCCGAACGCGCAGGCGGCGCTTCAAGAACAGGTCTCTTTTGCTGTTTGCCATTTGTCCGGTCCTTACTTCTTCTTACCTTCCTTGCGGAAGATATACTCGTCTTTGTACCGGATCCCTTTGCCCTTGTAGGGCTCGGGACGGCGCCATTCGCGGATGTTAGCCGCAACCTGACCGACGAGTTGTTCATCAATACCCTCGACGCTGATTTCGGTGGGCTTGGCAGCTGTCACTGTGACGCCAGCAGGCACATCGAAGTTCACATCGTGGGAGTAGCCGAGCGACAGCTTCAGGGTATTGCCCTGCATCTGAGCACGGTAACCAACACCAGAGATTTCAAGATCTTTCTTGAAACCGGCAGTCACGCCAGTGACGAGGTTACCGATCATTGTCCGCGACATGCCCCATTGCTGACGTGCACGCTTGGACTTGCCACGCGGCTCAACAGAAATGACGTTGCCGTCAACAGTGATGGTCACATCGTCGGTGGCGGTGAAGCTACGAGTGCCCTTGGGACCCTTAACTTCGACCGTCTGGCCGGAGATTTTGGCCTCGACGCCCGAAGGCATCTCAATAGGCTTTTTACCAATACGAGACATTTATACCGCTCCTTAGAATACGGTGCACAACACTTCACCGCCAACATTGGCGCTGCGTGCAGATGCATCCGACATCACGCCGCGAGGCGTGGAGACAATGGAAACGCCCAGACCCTGACGCACGGACGGGATGTCCTTGACGCCGAGGTAGACGCGACGGCCCGGTTTGGACACGCGCTTAAGCTCGCGGATAACCGGGGTGCCTTCGTAGTACTTGAGGCTGATTTCGATGGCCGGGTGGCCGTCTTTATCCGTGGTGTGTTCGTAGCCACGGATGTAGCCTTCGTCCGCCAACACGTCCAGCACCCAAGCCCGCAGCTTCGACGCAGGTGTCGAAACAGTGGATTTGCCGCGCATTTGCGAGTTACGGATACGGGTCAGCATATCGCCGAGAGGATCATTCATTTCTCTGTTCTCCCCTTACCAGCTCGACTTGACCATGCCGGGGATCTGACCATTAGAGGCCAGTTCGCGCAGCATGATCCGCGAGACTTTCAGCTTGCGGTAATACGCCTTAGGGCGACCGGTCAGCTGGCAACGGTTATGCAAACGAGTGGCGGAGGAGTTCCGGGGCAGTTCGGCCAGTTTCAGCCGCGCCTTGAAACGCTCTTCCATCGATTTGCTCTCATCATTCGCGATCTCTTTAAGAGCGGCACGCTTGGTAGCATATTGCTTCACCAGCTTGGCCCGCTTCTTTTCGCGTTCGATCATGGATTTCTTAGCCATTCTTGATCGTCCTTTAGCTGTTGAAGGGCATGTTGAAAGCTTTCAACAATGCTTTTGCCTCTGCGTCCGTGTGAGCGGTGGTGCAGATGATGATGTCCATACCCCAGACTTCGTCGACTTTGTCGAAGTTGATCTCGGGGAACACGATATGCTCTTTCATACCCATGGCGTAGTTGCCACGACCATCAAAAGAGGTGCCCTTCACGCCACGGAAGTCACGGACCCGTGGCAATGCGATGGTGATCAGACGATCCAGAAATTCGTACATCCGGTCGCCGCGCAGCGTCACCTTGGTACCAAGAGGCATGCCTTCACGGACCCGGAAGCCAGCGATGGATTTCTTGGCAGTGGTGATTACAGCTTTTTGGCCAGCAATCGCGGTCAGGTCGTCCTGAGCGGATTTGGCTTTTTTGCTGTCACGCACGGACTCAGCACCGGCGCCGATGTTCAGAACGATTTTATCCAGACGCGGGATCTGCATGTCGTTCTTGTAGGAAAACTCTTCCTTCATCGTCGCACGAATGGTGTCTTTGTAGACGCCCTTCAGACGGGGGGTGTAGTTTGCTGTATCAAGCATTAGATCACATCTCCCGTGGTTTTGGCGAAGCGGACCTTCTTGCCGTCTTCTTCGCGGAAGCCGACGCGTGTGGCTTTACCGTTCGCATCCAGAACCGAAAGGTTCGACAGGTCAACCGGCATCGCTTTGGGGATGCGGCCACCTTGGCTTACTTGCGACTGACGCGTGTGGCGGATGGCCATGTTCACGCCTTCCACAACCGCTTTGCCCGCAGCAGGATCAACAGACAGGATATCGCCCTGTTTGCCCTTGTCCTTGCCGGCCAGAACGACAACAGTGTCGCCTTTTTTCAACTTAGCAGCCATCTCACAGCACCTCCGGTGCGAGCGAAATGATCTTCATGAAGTTTTTCGCGCGCAACTCACGAACCACTGGCCCAAAAATCCGGGTGCCCATTGGCTCGTTGTTGTTGTTGAGAATAACGGCCGCGTTGCGGTCGAAGCGAATAGCAGTGCCGTCTTCGCGACGGACTTCTTTGGCGGTGCGTACAACGACTGCCTTGCGGACGTCGCCTTTTTTCACGCGACCGCGCGGGATGGCTTCCTTTACCGAGACGACGATGATGTCACCTACGGATGCGTAACGACGCTTGGAACCACCCAGGACCTTGATGCACTGAACTCGGCGTGCGCCGGAGTTGTCAGCGACATCCAGATTGGTCTGCATCTGGATCATTGGTTTCTCCTGACCTTTGGGGGAGCGTGAGACCCGCCCATTTCCCCATGGTTTCGATTAATGTTGATGGTAGTCGCCTTACTCGGCGATCACTTCCCAACGCTTGGTCTTCGACTTCGGCGGGCATTCTTGGATACGAACAGCATCGCCAACGTTGAATTGGTTGTTCTCGTCGTGGGCCCGGTATTTCTTGGACTTACGAACGGTCTTTTGCAGAAGAGGGTGCTTGAAGCGACGCTCAACGGACACAGTCACGGTTTGTGCGTTCTGGTTAGAGGTCACAACACCGGAGAGGATTCTTTTAGGCATATCTCAGGCTCCCTTATTCAGCAGCGGCCGCAGACGCGGCCTTTTCGTTCAGAATGGTCATCACACGGGCAACGTCACGACGAACGGTACGCACGCGTGCGGTGTTTTCCATCTGGGAAGTCGCAGCTTGGAAGCGGAGGTTGAAGGCCTCTTTCTTGAGGTCTTTCAGCATATCACGCAGCTGATCGGGCGTTTTATCACGCAATTCGGTGGCGTTCACAGGCCTTTTCCTTTTTTCAACATCACTGGGGGGCCCCATTAGCGGGTGACCCTGATTCCAGTGGAGTTCGGGAGTGAGCGTGCCGGATACGACCAATTGGCCCGTCGCGCAAGCCCTTTAGGCCAAGTTTCTCTGCCATTCAGGCGCCACAGTCTTTCCCAGCAATTGCCTTGCGCCCGTCTCTGTCTTGCCCCGGCTGACATTAAGGTTGTGTTAATCAATTCGCAACGAGGCCGATATGAACTTCTTCACTTCCCTTGCCCAACTGCGCCACGGATTTGGCGGTGGCGCCAAACCACCAGCGCCTGACGCTTTTGACGAGTTGGCGCACGACATCGCCCCAAGCTTTAAAGCAACCTTCGATCAGGACCCGCCTGCCCCAATTTTGGACGACGCGGCCATCATGGCACGCGCGGCCCTGGCCGCAGGTCATGTCGCCCGGGCTGCTGAGGTTGAATACACAAAACACTCCGCCTCCCCGGCGGACTGGCCCTCAATCAATACCGCAAGAGACTTGGACGTGGAAATGGCCGACGAAGACCCCGAAACAGAGCTAGATGCCGAACTGTGGAACCACGCCTTTCCCGAGCCCCCTGCGATGGACACTGGCCTTGAGGTTTTGTTCACCACCGACGGCCCGGCCCCCGTCCGCGTTATCGAAGGCTTTGACCCCGAAGTTGAGGCGCTTGAGATTGAAATCCAACGCGAACCCGGAGACGATCGGCCCGTAGCGGGCACCGATTTAGCATGGTACTTGGATGATGACGGTTCTTATGGCGCCTCGATCACTTTGCGTCTTGGCGCAACCGATACAGCCCCTGCCGCCAGCACGATCCTGCGGCTTAGTGGTGCGGATGACATCGAACTTGAGAAAGTATCCATAAAGGTTACGAACCCAACGGCCTAACGCGCTTTGCCCCGGATGGACTTGTTTACCATCCGGCTAAAACCTTTCTCGCGTTTGCGCCGTTGCGCGACGCTTTCGGAGTTCACGCGATCCTCGGCAACCAGCTTTTGCCAACGCGCGAGGCGCTCGGGCTCAATCGCACCCGCCGCGATGCCCGCCTGCACCTTGCAACCCGGCTCACCGCCGTGGGCACAGTCGCGGAATTTGCATTGGCTCGCGATCTCCTCCAGGTCCGAAAAGACCTCACCCACGCCGCTGGCGGCCTCGGTCAACTGCAACTCACGCATGCCCGGCGTATCCAGAATGGCAGGTCCGCCCGGCACAAAGAACAACTGACGCCGCGTTGTCGTATGCCGCCCCCGCGCATCGTCCGTACGAATGTCGCCAGTCGCCACGCTTAGGTTGCCAATAGCATTGGTTAGCGTTGACTTACCCACGCCTGACATACCCAAAAACCCGACAGTCTGCCCGGGCCTACACCATGGCGCAAGCACGGTACGGACCTCATCCCCTTTGGCGTTAACCGCGATCACCGCAGCATCTGTCATACTTTGGGTTTGCGCCACGTACTCTTCCCAATCGGGCGCTTGATCCTTTTTGGTCAGGACGACGACCGGCGTCACCCCAGCGTCCAGAACCACCGCAAGGAACCGTTCCAACCGGGCGACATTGAAATCCGCATTGCAAGAGGAAACGATGAACGCTGTATCCAGATTGGCCGCAATCATCTGCACATCGCGTCCCGGGCCAGCCGCGCGTCGCTTGATCTCGGTGGCGCGGGTCAACACGCGGCTTGCGGTGGGCAGATCCTGGTTGAGCATCAGCCAATCACCAACGGTCGTGGCCGCAACCCACGGAAGGCTTTGATCGATCCCATCACCCACAACATGGATCGAGCTTCGATGTACCTCTGTCACTCGCACGGGCGGATGCGCTAGCAGCTCATCTGCATCGACCTGATTGGCAAAGAACGCCCACCATCCAAGCGCGGCTAGCGGCGACGCCACCGTCGCCTCCGTCTTTCCAAGAAATTCACCGTAGTCACGGACCATTACGCACCCTCTCGCCTGCCTGAGCTTAATACGCTAAGACGCGCCCATGACCCAGATCAAATCCCTCTTCGTGACCCGCCTTTACCAATCATCGCTCACCACCTTTGGCGATGCCATCGACCCAGAAGAATTTTTGGATAGCTGCATCTCGATCGCCGAGGACGACGAAGCCGGCCAAGAATGGTGCGAAGCCAACGGATACGCCGGTTACACCAGCTATGCCTCGCTCAGCGATTTGCCGTGGCGGTTCCCGATTTTTACCGATGTGGTCAAAGCCTTGGACAAACACGTCGCGGAGTTTGCCAAGGATCTGGCGTTTGATCTTGGCGACAAGAAGCTGGTGCTAGAGGATATCTGGATCAACATCCTGCCGGAAGGTGGCATCCACACAAGCCACATCCATCCCCATTCTGTGATTTCTGGCACGACCTACGTGCAGATGCCCCAAGGCACATCTGCCCTCAAGCTAGAGGACCCGCGGTCGCAAATGATGATGGCCGCCCCTATCAGGGCAAAAGACGCGCCCGAACAGCTGCGGACCTTTGTCTACGCCAAACCCGAAGTGGGTGAGCTGTTATTGTGGGAAAGCTGGCTTCGACACGAGGTCCCGATGAACATGGCTGAAGAGGAACGCATCAGCGTCTCGTTCAACTATAAATGGGAATGATGCCAAAACACTAACCATGTTTTAACGCGCACTGGCCATTGTTTTGACACGGCACTGTCCGAAGGACCTGTGTTAAAGCAAATGGCGGCAGAAGGCGCATTACCATGGCAAACATATCCGTAGAGACGCTCATCTCGGTGATTGTTTTCGCCCTGTGTCTTATCGCCTTTGCGCTACTGGCCGGCGTTTTTCGACGCGCCGCGCGTCTTTTTCGCCGTAAAAAACGTTGGGTCATCCTGGATGGCTCGAACGTGATGCATTGGCGCGAAGGCAAGCCGGAAATCCAGACTGTCATTGCCGTTGTCCGCTACCTCGAAAAACGAGGGTATATGCCGGGTGTCGTTTTCGATGCCAATGCAGGCTACCTTCTGATGGGGAAATACCAACACGACCGCGCCCTTGCACAGTTGCTGCGCCTGCCGGAAGCGCGGGTCATGGTCGTTCCCAAAGGCACCCCCGCTGACCCTGCAATCCTGAAGGCCGCACGAGATTATGGCGCGCCCGTCGTCACAAACGACCGATTCAAGGATTGGGCCAAAGACTTCCCGGAAGTGAAAACTGACGGTCATCTCATCACAGGGCGAATAGAACCCAAGCGCGTCGTTCTTGACCTACCCTAAAAGAAAAACCCCCACCGATTTCTCGGCGGGGGTTTTTTATTTGATACCGGGGTGGCGCCAACAGACGCCACGATCGAGGCTTACCAATCTTCGCGAACAACGGTCCGTGTTTTAATTGGCAGTTTCATCGCAGCAAGGCGCAGAGCCTCACGTGCAACGTCCTCGGATACACCGTCGATCTCGAACATCACACGGCCGGGCTTAACTTTGCACGCCCAGTAATCCACGGAACCTTTACCTTTACCCATCCGTACTTCGACTGGCTTGGAGGTCACGGGCAGATCGGGGAAGATCCGGATCCAGACACGGCCTTGACGTTTCATGTGACGCGTCATGGCACGACGAGCAGCTTCGATCTGGCGCGCAGTAATACGCTCAGGCTGAAGAGCCTTCAGACCGTATGTGCCGAAGTTCAGATCAGATCCGCCTTTTGCCTCACCGCGGATGCGGCCTTTGTGCATTTTGCGGAATTTAGTACGCTTTGGTTGAAGCATCTGTCTCTCTCCCTAGCGACGACCGCCACCTGCACCGCGAGGTGCTGGGCCGTCTTGGAGTTCCTGGGCCTTACGGTCACGTGCCGCAGGATCGTGCTCCATGATCTCACCTTTGAAGATCCAGACCTTGATCCCGATGATCCCGTAAGCAGTGGAACCTTCGGCGTGTGCGTAATCGATGTCCGCACGCAGTGTGTGCAAGGGCACACGGCCCTCACGGTACCATTCGGTCCGTGCGATTTCGGCACCACCGAGACGGCCCGCAACGTTCACACGAATGCCGAGGGCACCCATACGCATTGCGTTCTGTACGGCGCGCTTCATGGCACGACGGAAGGACACACGACGCTCAAGCTGCTGCGCGATGCTTTCGGCCACAAGGGCAGCGTCAAGCTCGGGCTTGCGCACTTCAACAACGTTGAGATGCAGCTCGCTGTCCGTCATTGCAGCAAGTTTGCGACGCAGGGTTTCGATGTCTGCGCCTTTCTTGCCGATGATGACGCCAGGACGCGCAGTGTGAACGGTCACACGACACTTTTTGTGAGGACGTTCGATGATGACGCGGCTGATGCCGGCCTGAACGCACTCTTTTTCGATGAACGCACGGATCGCGAGATCCTCAAGAAGCAGATCACCATAGTCTTTGGTGTCGGCGTACCAGCGGCTGTCCCAAGTGCGGTTCACCTGCAGGCGCATGCCAATCGGATTAACCTTCTGACCCATTATGCTTGCTCCTCGACTTGACGGACGACGATTGTCAGCTCTGCGAAGGGCTTAACGATCTTGCCGAAACGACCACGTGCCCGCGGACGACCGCGCTTCATGGTCAGGTTCTTGCCGACATAGGCTTCCGCCACGATCAGCTCATCGACATCCAGGTTGTGGTTGTTTTCACCGTTCGCGATAGCGGACTGAAGGCATTTCTTCACGTCAATCGCGATACGCTTTTTGGAGAAAGTGAGGTCGGACAGAGCCTTGTCCACTTTCTTGCCACGGATCAGACCAGCGACGAGGTTCAGCTTCTGGGGAGAAGTACGCAGCATGCGGACTTTCGCCATAGCCTCATTGTCGGCCACGCGGCGGGCGTTTTTTTCCTTACCCATGGCTTACTTCCTCTTTGCTTTTTTATCGGCGGCATGACCGTAGTAGGTACGCGTCGGCGAGTATTCCCCGAACTTCTGGCCGATCATCTCTTCGGTGATGTTCACGGGCACGTGCTTGTGGCCGTTATACACACCAAAGGTAAGGCCCACGAACTGGGGCAGAATTGTAGAGCGGCGCGACCAAATTTTGATCACGTCGTTCAGACGACCGCTGTCGCGGGCTTTCTCGGCCTTTTTGAGGACATAAGCGTCGACAAAAGGACCCTTCCAAACAGAGCGAGACATGGATTACCGCCCCTTCTTCTTGGCGTGCCGCGAGCGGATGATCAGCTTGCTGGACGCTTTGTTTTTGTTACGGGTACGAGCACCTTTGGTGGGCTTACCCCATGGTGTCACTGGGTGACGACCACCGGATGTCCGACCTTCACCACCGCCGTGGGGGTGATCGATCGGGTTCATGACCACACCACGCACAGAGGGACGGATGCCCTTGTGACGGTTGCGACCAGCCTTACCGAAGTTCTGGTTGGAGTTATCGGGGTTCGAGACCGCACCAACCGTGGCCATGCACTCCTGACGGACGAGACGCAACTCGCCGGAGGACAAACGGATCTGAGCGTAGGAACCATCACGACCAACGAATTGGGCGTAGGTACCAGCGGCACGGGCGATCTGGCCGCCTTTACCTGGCTTCAGCTCAACGTTGTGCACGATCGTACCGATGGGCATGCCGGAGAAGGGCATCGCGTTACCAGGTTTGATGTCGGCCTTTGCGGACGAAACAACCTGATCGCCAATGCTCAGACGCTGAGGGGCCAAGATGTAGGCTTGCTCATTATCGGCATACCGTACGAGCGCGATGAACGCAGTCCGGTTGGGGTCATACTCGATGCGTTCGACCGTGGCCGTTACATCCATTTTTGTACGTTTGAAATCGACGATACGATAGAGACGCTTGGCGCCCCCGCCTTTGCGGCGCATCGTGATCCGTCCGGTGTTGTTGCGGCCACCATTTTTGGTGAGGCCTTGGGTCAGCGCCTTTACAGGGCGACCTTTCCACAGCTCCGAACGGTCGATCAGAACCAGCCCGCGCTGGCCCGGCGTCGTCGGCTTATACGACTTTAGTGCCATGTTTACTGTCTTCCGTTGTCTGGGCGAGAGCCTGCGCTCCCGCTATGTAAAGCCCCCCGGAGGTGGCCGGCGAATACGAAATTTAGCACAATTGAGAGTGCTCTATTCCGGGTCATTTTGATGCACAGTTACACACCCGTCCGACCAAACGCACAGCCCCGGACGAATCCGGGGCGTGTTGCGATGGTGTCTGTTAGGAGCATTGCGCGATGGGGTCAAGCGCCTGGGGCCCCAAAACCCACTAAACGGCAAGCATAGTGGGCTAGCGTTGGCAAGCATCGGCACGAGTGTACTCCGGCGTTACGCTGCATTGCGCCCTGCCCCGGTCTTTCCTGGATGATATGCTAGGCCGGTGGGAAGTCAGACGTTGACGCATGGGCTCCTCCACATAACGCCACATAAGGTAACCGGCGCCAACCGTACAAGCCAACGTCACAGGCCACCAGATGAGCGGCACAGCATTGTCGGGATAACCCCCAATCCGCTCGATCACCTTGAACAGCGTGATCGCGACAAGTGCATGAACCATATAAACCGAATAGCTAATCGTACCGAGAAAGATCATCCAATTGGGCGGCTGGAACTGCCCGACAAACAACAGCCCAACCAACGCAGTTCCAGCGAGTACAAAGGCCCAGTCCTGACCGGTCAACAGGCACACCACCATCACCCCAATGATTGCGCCGAGCCACAGTAGTGACACCGCCGAAGACAACCGATGCGCTTCACTCAAACAGCGGCAAACGATGATCCCTAAAAGGAACTCAGGTAACACTCGCAGGACAGAGAAATTATAGGTAAGGCTGGTCAGCTTTTGACCTCTTACGTTGGTTGGGAAAAGGTGCTCAGGCGCAAGTTCAACCGCGACAACAACGGCAAGGAACACCCCCGCGCCAACGCCAGCCAAAACTTTTCGCGGCCAGAACAGACATGGGTAAGCCAAAATTGGGAACAACACATAGGCGGCGATCTCCGCGCTAATCGACCAGGATGGGTAATTCAGGGTCAATTCCTCTAACACCCCAAAGCCGTGCAGCGCAAAAAGATTGGCGAAAAGGACCGTGCTGAAGTCATATTCGGGCGCACGGCCCAGTCCGACCGCCGCACCGCCGTACAAAATGGCCACCGCCATAATCAGGCTCACGAGGTGCACAGGGTACAACCGCGCAAAACGCTTCCACAAAAACAAACCCCATGAAAACTGCTTGTCCGCCAATGCAGCGCCGTAAACATGGAAAATAACGGCGCCCGACAGAATAAAGAACAAATCCACCGCAAGGTAGCCATTGGCGACAAGAGCCCCGCCGATTGATGTCTCAAAACGCTGATCGAAGTGAAAAAGGACCACCCATACGCACGCAAACGCACGCAGGGCGGTCCAAGCTGAAATATCTTGATGCAAATGGCCAGCAGACCTGAGAGGGCCCGCGCCTTGTGAGGAGTTGGAAAATTCCGAAGCGGGAGAAATGGTCATACTCAGCCTTATTTTTCAAATGCATGCTCGGCCCAACTTCGCCAAAATAGGCTAGCCGATATAGCTGTTTTGCGGCGTGATACTTAATAATTCGTTATTGAAAACAGCAAGATACGTGCCAAAAAAGTTGATTTAACTTAAGACACATTAACCCAGAGAGCCACCTGACCACGGAGTGGGCTGCTAACTCAGGCGCTCATAAGGTTTTTTGCAAAACGCACAGTCCGTAATAGCGATTCAGAAAGATGAAGATGCGCCGCAAACAATCGTTTTAGACCGCAATAAAACCGCGAATATGGCGAGGGACAGGGACTATATTAGCGCAAAACACCCGTTTCTCGCCATTCATTCACTCTTAGCAACATCGCCCCAAGAAGCGATCATCCAATCACAGAAAAACCCCGGCCACTTTCGTAGCCGGGGTTTCTGATTCTAGCGAAGCTCGAAAGCTTACAGGCCAGTGCTTACGTCGATTGTGTTGCCCTCTTCGAGCGTCACGTAGGCTTTCTTAACGTCCTTACGCTTGCCGAGCTGACCCCGGAAACGTTTGACCTTACCTTTAGTGATCGTCGTGTTGACCGCTTTGACCTTCACACCAAAGAGGCTTTCAACGGCTTCTTTGATCGCTGGTTTGTTCGCATCAATGGCAACTTCAAACACGACAGCACCGTTCTCAGAAGCCATAGTGGCCTTCTCGGTGATGATCGGCTTGCGCACCACATCGTAGTGTTTTGCTTCCGTGCTCATGATAGGCGAGCCTCCAGTGCTTCGACAGCTGCTTTTGTGAGCACAAGCGTGTCACGGCGCAGGATGTCGTATACGTTTGCACCCATGCTCGGCAGAATGTCGAGCCCAGTGATGTTCGCAGCAGCGCGGGCGAAGTTTTCGTCCACAGTTGCTCCGTCGATCACCAATGCGCGCTTCCAACCGAGCTCTTTGATCTGCTTGGCCAGTGCTGCTGTTTTACCAGCAGTGGATGCGTTCTCGATCACAACCAATTCGCCCGCTTTTGCTTTTGCGGACAGCGCGTGACGCAGACCCAGCTTGCGGAACTTTTTGGTCAGCTCGTGGCCGTGGCTACGGGGCGTTGGGCCCTTATAAACACCACCACCGCGGAAGATCGGTGCCGAGCGTGCGCCGTGGCGTGCGCCACCGGTGCCTTTTTGGCGATAGATCTTCTTGGTCGAGTAGCTGACTTCCGAACGGGTCTTAACCTTGTGAGTGCCAGCTTGTGCGTTGTTACGCTGCCAACGGACCACACGGTGCAGGATGTCCGCACGGGGTTCTAGACCGAACAGGTCCTCTGAGAGTTCAACGGAACCGGCTTTGCCACCGTCCAGATTGATCACATCAAGTTTCATGCTTCACCCCCTTCAGCGGGCGCATCAGCGACAGGCGCTTCAGCAGCAGCAGTGGATTTCAGACCAGCTGGGAAAGGCAGACCCTCGGGGGCCTTCTTTTTCACAGCGTCCTTGACCGTAACCCAACCGCCTTTTGATCCGGGAACAGCGCCCTTGATCATTACGAGGCCACGCTCGGCGTCGGTTTTCACGACTTCGAGGTTTTGGGTCGTCACGCGGGCAGCACCCATGTGACCGGCCATTTTCTTGCCCTTGAACACGCGACCTGGGTCCTGACACTGGCCCGTGGACCCGTGCGAACGGTGCGAAATCGACACACCGTGCGTGGCGCGCAGACCGCCAAAGTTGTGACGTTTCATGGCGCCGGCGAAACCTTTACCAATCGATGTCCCGGTCACGTCGACCTTTTGACCTTCGAGGAAGTGCTCAGCAGAAAGCTCAGCACCGACTTCGATCAGGCCGTCTTCTTCAACGCGAAACTCAACCAGCTTGCGCTTAGGCGCTACGTTGGCCGCGGAAAACACACCGCGCATCGCTTTGGATGTGCGCTTTGCTTTCGCATCACCGGCACCGAGTTGAACAGCTGTGTAGCCGTCACGATCCATAGTGCGTTGTGCAACGACTTGCAGGTTGTCGAGGTGGAGAACGGTCACAGGAATCTGCTTTCCGTCTTCCATGAACAGCCGGGTCATGCCCAGCTTTTTGGCGAGAATACCGGCGCGCATCAGCTTGTCTCCATCACGGAGATATCCACAGCCACACCAGCGGCGAGGTCGAGCTTCATCAGCGCGTCAACGGTCTGGGGGGTGGGATCAACGATGTCCAGCATCCGCTTGTGCGTGCGGATTTCCCACTGGTCGCGCGATTTTTTGTCGATGTGCGGGCCACGGAGAACAGTGAATTTTTCGATCTTGTTCGGCATCGGAATCGGGCCACGTACGTTGGCGCCGGTGCGTTTGGCCGTGCTTACAATTTCTGCAGCACTTGCGTCGAGGACGCGGTAGTCAAACGCTTTCAACCGAATACGGATGTTTTGGCTCTTCATGTTGGAAGGCCTTTCGTATCAGCATTTGGGTCTGAGAGGAGGACTTCGGACCACCCGCTGCCCTCGTCGAGACCACGACAAAAAGAGGGCCACGCGAACGTGACCCAATGCCGTAGCGCGCGTATAGGGGGAGTCGCTTGTTGGCGCAAGTATTGAGTGAGGGGCAAAATGAGTTTGCTGGAGTTATTTGAACCCACAAAGCGGCAAGACCACCCCGACAGAGCAACACCATTCCCCCACGCAAAAAGGCCGCCCTCATCGGGCGGCCTTTTGTATTAGTGCCGTAGGGCGTTTGCGAACAAACGGGCCTTACTCGGTGATGTTCGAAACCACGCCAGCGCCGACTGTGCGGCCACCTTCACGGATCGCAAAGCGCAGGCCTTGCTCCATCGCGATTGGTGCGATCAGCTCAACGTTGAACTTCAGGTTGTCGCCGGGCATCACCATTTCGGTGCCTGCGGGCAGCTCAACCGTGCCGGTCACATCCGTTGTACGGAAGTAGAACTGAGGGCGGTAGTTCGCGAAGAATGGCGTGTGACGGCCACCTTCTTCTTTGGTCAGAATGTAGGCTTCAGCTTCGAACTTCGTGTGGGGCTTCACGGACGCGGGCTTACACAGCACCTGACCACGCTCAACGCCTTCACGGTCAACACCGCGCAGCAGGGCGCCGACGTTGTCACCAGCTTCACCACGGTCCAGCAGCTTGCGGAACATTTCAACACCGGTACAGGTTGTTTTCGATGTGTCGCGGATACCAACGATTTCGATCTCGTCGCCAACGTTCAGAACGCCACGCTCGATACGGCCCGTCACAACAGTCCCGCGGCCAGAGATCGAGAACACGTCCTCGATTGGCATCAGGAACGGCTGGTCAACAGCACGTGCAGGCGTTGGGATGTAGGCGTCAACCTCTTCCATCAGCTTGCGGATCGAGGATTCACCGATGTTCTCGTCGCGGCCTTCGAGCGCTGCAAGAGCGGAACCAGGCACAACGGGGATGTCGTCGCCGGGGTACTCATACGAGGACAGCAGCTCACGGATTTCCATTTCAACCAGCTCGAGCAGCTCTTCGTCGTCCACTTGGTCGACTTTGTTCATGTACACGACCATGTAGGGGATACCCACCTGGCGACCGAGCAGGATGTGCTCACGTGTTTGGGGCATCGGGCCATCGGCTGCGTTCACAACCAGGATCGCGCCATCCATCTGAGCCGCACCAGTGATCATGTTTTTGACGTAGTCGGCGTGGCCGGGGCAATCAACGTGGGCGTAGTGACGGCCTTCGGTCTCATACTCAACGTGCGCCGTCGAGATCGTGATGCCGCGGGCTTTTTCTTCGGGCGCGCCGTCAATCTGGTCATACGCTTGGAAGTCACCAAAGTACTTCGTGATCGCTGCCGTCAGGGTCGTCTTGCCGTGGTCAACGTGGCCAATCGTGCCAATGTTAACGTGCGGTTTAGAACGTTCAAACTTTTCCTTAGCCATGGGTGGC
>Ga0228669_1000131_pt1 | contig 47853 bp, 42 predicted proteins | sample 84DmetaG_FD_182700 | JGI IMG/M metagenome (GOLD analysis project Ga0228669, IMG submission 182700) | Seawater microbial communities from Monterey Bay, California, United States - 84D | ecosystem: Environmental > Aquatic > Marine > Coastal | place: USA: California | collected 2016-10-11 | reverse complement strand
CACTATTGATTATGAATGAATTGATTGTCTCCAGAAAATAAATTAAAAGAATTTAAACAAGAAAATCCCTTATTAATCGTACTTTAGAAAGAAAATAAAATGTAAACTTGATTCTGCAACAGAACATGTGTTGACAAATATAAATATATAAATATAATAATGTTTTCCCAGTGGTGGGGAAAGGCTTCTTTTTAAAAGAAAAAGTAGGCTGTTCATTAAAGTCAATACAAAAATTATGACAAGTTCAAGTTTAGCCAATCTTGTAAATGCTTATGGATATAATCCAAAGTCCAACCGTTATGTTAAAACATTACTAGAGTCAAAGAAAAAAATAAAAATTTCTGCCTTTAGGCCAAGAAATATAGTAATTCTCTGTATACTTTGTTTTTATACTGAACAAAGCCTAAGAAATCAAAACATAGACCCTGAAATTATATATAGTATTGGGTATTGGAGTGCAATGGTTATATTACCATTTTTTATTCTTTTTTTTCCTTTAAACCTTAGTACAACAAAAGAGGGGGAAGTAATTTTAAATAGAAAAAATGCTAAATTACTCTTAGTGTTCTCTAAATATAGCCAAGGATCTATTATAAATGGTTTACTATTCGCAGGTTTTACCTCTGGTTTCTTAACTAGCTTCTACGCAAATAAAGACTGTCTATCCATATTAATATTTACGATAATATTCTTTATAGTAAGCAATATAGCAAATACAGCAATGAATATATATCAGAAGAATTTTCATAACCTCGCAGATATTAAAACAAAAAAGCTTTGGAACCTTTCCTAACCTTAAAATAAAAATTTAATATTTCTTATATATATGAAATATATTGCCTGAATACACTTTAGTATTCAGGTTTTTTTTACGAAAAAAAAAGGGTTAGAATTATATTTCTATAATTCTAACCCTAAAACTTTTATTCTTAGCAAAAGTGATTTTATATATTTTTATTATAAAACACTTTTAAAAAAATAAAGTTCTTACTACCTCAAATGAAATAATATCTCTGTATATGGCGGTACTGGCCACAAGTCTTTAGGAACAGTAGCTTCTTTTTCATCAACCCAATACCTTACAGCTAATAGTTTTTCAGTTATAGATTTCTCATACAAATCTGCCTTCTCTTTAATAGATTCCTTTTTATTAAGGCTATCAAGTTTTTCTGATAGCTCAGTAACTTTAGAATCTATGTCTTGACAAGTATTTAATAGATTAGTTGTATGGTTATAAAACCGATCTGACTTATATACAGCCGGAATATACTGAGTCCTTAACATATTAATAGCAACTCGAGCTTCCACATTTATTTGGTTTATATATTGTTCCAAATTAATATTGACTCTCGCCTCTATTTCATCTCGAGAAAGTATTTTATACTTCTCAAATAGATTAATAGAAGAATCTTTCTGGAATTCACAAATAGCATCTACCGTAGATGTAATATTTGGAAGACCTCTTTTTTTGGATTCTACTAACCATTCTTTCGAGTAATTATCTCCATTAAAGACAATACTTCCATGATCTTCCAAGGTATCTTTTATAATGCTTGAAATCTCTGAATCTACGCTTTCAGCTTCTATCAAACGAGTAGCAAATTCATCAAGCCCTTCAGCTACAATGGTATTCAAAATAGTATTTACCATCGCAATTGAAATTGAAGAAGGTACCATTCGGAACTCAAACTTATTACTCGTGAAAGCAAGTGGAGAAGTTCTATTTCTATCAGTACTATGTTTATCTATCTGAGCCACTGCTGCGTTTCCAAGATCTAACATCGATTTCTTTTTAGAAAAAGAAATTTCTTTAGAGTCAGCAACTTTTTGCAATAGATCAGAGATAACACGTCCAAGATAAACAGAAATAATAGCTGGAGGTGCTTCATGTCCACCTAAGCGGTGAGCATTCCCAGCATTTGCAGCTGACATGCGAAGAAGTCCCGCATATTTATGAGCCCCTCTTATTACTGCACATACGAAAAGTAAAAACCTATCCATGCTTTCCTTATCTTTTCCAGGAAGAAATAATTGAATACCATCATCTGTTTGTAAGGACCAGTTATTATGTTTTCCTGAACCATTCAAACCAGCAAATGGCTTTTCATGAAGAAGACAAGCAAAGCCATGTCTCTCTGCTACTCTTTCCAGTGTTTCCATAAGCAACTGATTTTGATCAGTAGCTATACTTCCAGTACTGAAACGAACAGCAAACTCAAACTGAGATGGTGCCACTTCATTATGCTTGGTCTCTATCTTAACTCCCATTGGTTTCAGCTCGTTTTCAGCTTCAACCATGAACTTAAGAACATCTCCATGCATAGTACCAAAATAGTGGTCTTGACCTTCTTGTCCTCTTGGAGAAGGTTGTCCAAACAAACTTCTTCCTGTAAGCTTTATATCTGGTCTCTTATTAAGAATATCAAGAGGAATTAAGAAAAATTCCTGTTCAGCACCAACACAAGTAACAACACTCTTTGATGTAACGTTTCCAAGTGCCTGTAAAAGTCTTATCGATTGTATATTAATAAGTTCTTGAGAACGTAATAATGGAAGTTTATTATCAAGTGAGTGTCCATTATATGAATAGAGAATCGTAGGAATACAAAGTACTTTATATCCTCCAGAATAGGTTTTAATGAAAATCGGAGATGTGGTATCCCAAGAGGTATATCCACGTGCTTCAAATGTATCCCTCAGCCCTCCATTTGGAAAAGATGAGGCATCAGGCTCCCCTTGAGTCAAGTTATCAAAAGAAAAGTACTCAATAGTATCATGTTTTTCTGATGGTCTCCCAGAAAGGGATTGAAACCAATGAGTATAATGAACCCCTCCCTTTGTTTTCGCCCATTTTTTTATAGCATTTGCTACTCTTTTCCCTTCGATTTTCGTAAGATCTTTTATCTCCTTCTTTTCAACCTTTGCCTTTTTTAAAATTGCTTCAAAAGTAAGGAAGTTTTTTGGAATTTTATTTTTATTTTTAGTCATAATTTTTATACATTTATAGTTAACACAAAAAAACAACACCGAAAACTATAAAAATAATTTTGATGTATAAACAGTTTTTGTTAAAGAACAAAACACTGAAAAAATTATAATATTTTATTGATTATTGTCAAAGATTGTACGGTATATAGATTTGACTTTATAATAATAATAATTATAATAATATCTATACTTTCACTCAAGGGAGTGAAAGGCTATCACCAAAATAAGATAGTATGCTCTTTAAACCCCCTACTAAATTAAGTTATGAAAAATAATGCTTTTTTTTCTTCAAAAATAAAATTTACTAAAAAGTTAAAAGGAATCCTAGAACAGGAGAACTATAGTAAAAAAGGAATCTCTTATCTTGAAAAACTCATGAACAAGAAAGAAAAAACACCATGTAAGTTTAAAATAGATAGTTATATAATGCCCCTGGCAGCTTTATTGTTTATTATTTATTTCACATTAAAGCACTTTGATACACATCAAAGCTCTTTATATATTTTTGCAACTATTCTTAGCTTGTTGATTATGCCTATATGGGATGCCTTCGGGCGAAACTTTTTATTAAAAAGTATAGATGGCGACCCTATTTTAAATAGAGGTAATGCTATTATTTTTTTAAGTCTACACATAAAAAGTATCTGCATAATAAAGTTGTCATCTTTGATTTTAATAGTAATCTCTCTCGCTATAACTAATTGGTTTTTCTTAATACTTTTTATTATTTTTTCCTGTATTGGTGCCTCTATAGGTGATAATGAAATAGAAACAAAAGAAGCTTTTTTTATAAATGAGATAAATGATAAAGCCAAGTCTTAATTATATGTATTTTAACAAATTTTTAAAATATTATATGATTAAGAAAGCGAACACTCAGATACAATATGTATCTGAGTGTTTTTTCTTTTTTTTTAAAACTCTTCATAACTCTTAATCTCAATCCCTTCCTTTCCTCCTATTTTTTCTATAGACTCCACAAATAATTTCGCTAACTTGATATTCGTAATAATAGGCACTGAGAGATCAACCGCGCTTCTTCTGAGAAGATACCCAAAGGTATCTTCTTTTTTACTCTCATCTTTTGGAGAGTTGATAATAAAGTCTATCTTTCCATTCTGAAGATAAGAAAGTGCTGTTTTATCTCAGTGTTTCTCACTCTTATACAACTTCTTTGTTTTTATTCACCTTTCCTCAAGAAACTCATGAGTCTTTGGCGTAGCATATAAAACATACTCCTTCTCCGATAAAGTCTTTGCTGTTTCAAGAAAATCTATTTTATCATCAAGTTTTCCAATACTTAAAAGAATGTTCTTTTCTGGAATAGTGGTCCCAACCGACATAATAGACTTTAAAAATGCCTGATGGATATCGCTTCAAATACATCCAACCTCTCAAGTAGATGCCATTTCAATTCCAAGCTTTGGATCTGCCCCCTTGAGCCTATGGAATGAAAATTGAGATGCTTTTACTCAAACATAATCTAAATCAAGAGTATTATAGTTATTTTTATTTTCTTTTCCAAGAATAGCCTCAACTGCTATCTCTATAAAATTGAACTTCGTTACCTTTGAAACAAAAGGGAAACTTCTTGATGCCCTGAGGTTACATTCTATAACTTTAATATCATTATGTTTCGCTAAGAATTGAATATTAAAAGGCCCGGTAATATTGAGTTCTTTAATAATCTTTTTTGTAATATTTTTTACTCTTCTTATGGTTTCTACATATAAAAACTGTGCAGGTAGAACAATCGTAGCATCTCAAGAATGAACTCACGCATTTTCAATATGTTCTCAAATAGCATATATAACCAACTTTCCATCTTTTGCTACCCCATCTATCTCAAGCTCTTTTGAATTCTCTTGAAATTTAGAAATCACCGTTGGATGATCCTTGGAAACATTTGCTTTTTTTTCTAAAAATTCTTGAAGTTGCTCTGAGTTACTACACACTCTCATATTCGCCCCTGAAAGGACATAGGAAGGTCTAATAAGAACAGGGAATCATACTTTATTGGCAAAATCTAGGGAATCTTTGATGTTAGACACTTCTGTCCACTTTGGCTGATCAACGTCTATTTTGTCTAACAAGGCTGAGAATTTATTTCTATCCTCCGCATTATCTATGTATTTTGGATCCGTTCCCAAAATAGGAATTCCAGCTTTTTTGAGTGGAATTGCAAGATTATTCGCCGTCTGTCCTCACATAGAAATAATCACTCACATCGGTTGTTCTTTCTCGCATATATCCAAAACTCTCTCCAGATTTATTTCATCAAAATACAGTTTATCACTCTCTTCATAATCCGTAGAAACCGTTTCAGGATTACAGTTCAAAAATAGTGTTTCATACCCGTTTTTTCTCAATGTTTTTAGTGTATTTACACAACACCAGTCAAACTCAACAGATGAGCCGATTCTGTATGCCCCAGAACCAATAACTAAAACTTTCTCTCTCCCCTCTCCCTTTGGGAGAGGGTTGGGGTGAGGACTAAAGTCAAGATCATCTTCTGTTCCAGAATAAGTAGTATAGAGATAATTTGTCTGAGCTGCAAACTCTCAACCAAGAGTATCAATCTGTTTTACAACCGGAAGAAGTTCATGAGAAAAACGAAATTTCCTTATACTCTCTTCTTGTATTCCTGTTATAATTTCAACCTGCTTATCAGAAAATCACTGTTTTTTAGCCTCTTGTAAAAGAGGCATATCTTTCACTCACAGTCTAGTACCTATTTTTTGTGAAAGCAAAGTTTCGGTATCAATTACATTTTTTATCTTTGAGAGAAAAAAGACATCAATTCCTGTTAAAGAGTGTACTTTATCAAGACTCATTCCTTTCTTTAAGGCGAGAACTACAGCAAAGACCCTACTAGGAGTTGGTTCCTGAAGTTCTTTTTCTAATTTCCTAAACTCTATGTCAGTACATACTAAGCCATTCGCTCAGATATCAAGACTCCTAATAACTTTTTGAAATACTTCTTCTATACTCTTTCCAATCATCATAACTTCACCAACGGACTTCATTTCAGAAGATATCACCTGACTCACTTTTTCAAACTTTTGTAAATCCCACTTAGGAAATTTTACTACCACATAATCAAGTGCTGGTTCAAAAAATGCTTTGGTTACCTTAGTAATAGAATTATCGATTTCATCAAGGGTGTATCCAAGTCCAATTTTAGCAGCCACATATGCCAGAGGGTATCCCGTTGCCTTTGATGCTAATGCTGAAGATCTTGAAAGTCTTGCATTTACCTCAATAACTCTATATTCGGTTGCTTTTGGGTTGTATGCATATTGAATATTACACTCTCATACGATTCCTAAGTGCCTGATAGTTTTTATAGATACCTCTCTAAGAAAGTGATAATCCTCATTTGATAGAGTCTGGCTTGGAGAAAATACAATACTCTCTCAAGTATGGATTCCCATGGGATCAAAATTTTCCATATTACAAACCGTAATACAATTATCGCTCTTATCTCTCACCACCTCATACTCTACTTCTTTCCATCCCTTCAAGCTTTCATCTATGATAACCTGACTTGAGTATGAGAATGATTTTTTAAGAAGTTTTTTCAATTCTTTTTCATTATTCGCAAATCAAGACCCAAGTCACCCAAGAGTAAAAGCGGCTCTTACCAGAAGTGGATAGCCAATTTTTTTTGCAACTTTGAGTGCCTCTTCTTCATTAGAAGCATGTTTTGATCTTGCATATTTTACCTCTATTTGATCGAGTGTTTCATTAAATTTTTTTCTATCCTCAGTCATTTCTATAGTACTCACGGGGGTTCATAAAACTTGTACTCCATACTTTGCTAGGATTCAACTATTTTCTAGCTCCAATCAACAATTAAGAGCTGTTTGTCATCCAAAAGAAAGCATAATAGAGTCTGGTTTTTCTTTTGCTATAATTTTTTCCACAAAATAAGGCGTAACAGGAAGAAAATATATAGTGTCCGCAAATCCAGGGTCCGTTTGAACCGTTGCAATATTTGGATTTACCAGCACCGTTTTTATTCCTTCTTCTTTCACGGCCTTAATTGCCTGACTTCCGGAGTAATCAAATTCTCCTGCCTCTCATATTTTGAGTGCACCAGAACCAAGAATAAGTATTTTCTTTATTTTTTTCATATTAAATTATTAAGGATAATCCCTCTACAAAGTCTCTAAAAAGGTATTCACTATCAGTAGGTCCAGGGAAACTCTCAGGGTGAAACTGAACACTTCTAATATTTTTATTCGGGAACATAATTCATTCATTACTCCCATCATTTATATTTGTAAACCAAGGTTTTATATACTTTGGGAGGGTTGATTCATCAATTGCATATCAGTGATTTTGAGAAGTAATAACACATCTACCACTTACCAAGTCCTTACAAGGTTGATTTTGTCACCTATGCCCATACTTCAATTTATAACTTTGTGCTCAACAAGCAAGTGCTATGAGTTGGTTTCATAAACAAATACCAAAAATATTTTTATCAGCATCTATTGCCTTTTTAATCTCTCAAATTGCAATAGTATTCTGAGCGGGGTCACCCGGTCCATTTGATATAAAAAGTCCATCAAATTCTATCTCTCCATTCATAAATGGAAAATCATGTGGCACTACAGTAACGGTCGTATCAAATTTCAGTAAACTTCTAACAATATTATTCTTCACTCACATATCGAGAAGACATATTTTCTTTTTCCCGGTTCCATATACCTCTACCTCTTTTCTACTTACTTCTGAAACAAAGTTTTTCGTTGTGTATTCCTTAAATATTTTTTTATTCTTATCTACAAAGACATTCTTTTCATCAAAATCTCATATGACTATCTTTCCAATTAAGCTTCCGCCATCTCTTATTTTTTTTGTTAGCTGCCTGGTATCTATACCCGTTATTCCAGGTACATTTTGAGATTTTAAAAAATCACTAAGAGAGCTGTCTGCTTCCCAGTGATTATAACTATTAGAATATTCTCAAACGATAAAACCGTTTAGATGTATTTTATTTGACTCAAATACTTTTCTGATTCCGAAACTATCAAAACTATCAAATTCAGGAACTCAATAATTTCATTGAAGGGGATAAGTAGAAATAAGAATTTGCCCATTATATGATGGGTCGGTGAGTGTTTCAGGGTATCAAACCATTCCTGTGTTAAATACAAGTTCTCAAGTGGTGTTGGTTTCACTTCCAAAGCTTTGTCATTCAAAGCTCGTACCATCCGAAAGGTAAAGGGTTGCTTTCATTGAGATAATAGGGTATTAAAAATTAAATATACTATTGTCTGTTCTTGCCAACATGGAATTATATGAAAATATAAAATAATGCAAATAAGACTTTGAAAATATATGTTTAATTCTCTAACTCGCCAAACTTTCCCCTACGAAAATCATCCATAGCTTCTCGTATCTCACTCTCTTCATTCATAACAAAAGGACCATAGTGAACCATTGGCTCACCTATCGGTTCTCAAGCGAGTACTAAAATAGTGCTTTTTTTTACTCCCTCTATAACTATATCCTCCGCATTATTAGAAAATAGTACAAAACTGTCTTCTTTTATTTTTTCATTCTCAATTTGAATTTCTCCATCTAGAATTAATAGACAAACATTATGATTTTTCGGAAAAAAAAGGTCTACTTTTCATCACTCATTCAGCTTTATATCATACATCTCAATAGGACTAAAAGTTGACGCAGGTCATTTTGTTCACTTGTACTCTCCAGCAATTACCTGCACTTCTCCACTCTTATTTTCTAGCTTGTATATTCACCTTTGTTCTCACGTAATTGCCTGATACTTCGGTTGGCTCATTTTATCCTTCTTTGGAAGATTTACCCAAATTTGAGTCATCTGAAAAATTCCTCCTTTTTCAGAAAATTTTTTTTCGTGATACTCTTTATGAAGCACCCCAGAACCTGCTGTCATCCATTGAACATCACCTGGATATATCGTTCCACTATGTCCAGAACTATCATGATGAGATACACTTCACTCAAAAGCTATCGTCACCGTCTCAAACCCCCTGTGTGGATGAGGACCAACTCACCTCTCAACCATAGTTGGAGAAAAGTGAAATTTCGGATTATAATCAAATAAAACAAAAGGGCTCATCCTCGATGAATCTATCTCCTGGCTCGGGAAAAAACTATGAACACGAAAACCATCTCCTACCATGTGAAACTCTGATGGCTGAATCACTTTTTCTATCGCTCTATTCATATTCCTTTTTTATAAAATACAATATTCCATTTACTCTCCCCTTGTTATCAAGGGGAGTACCCGAGGAACGAGGGGGAGGGGTTTATTCTTAATCTCTTACTCAAGCAAATGATACCCCACTCAATTCCGCCATTTCTTTTTTCCAAGTAGTAATATCTTTTGGATTAAATTTATTTACATCATCATGTCCACAAGCACGAGCCATAACAGAAATAAGATGTGTTGAGTTCTCAAAAAAGTTTTGGAGCTGTTTGGCAGATTTATCTACATCTATTTTTTGACGAAGATCTTTCTTTTGTGTCGCAATTCCAGCTGGACAATTATTCGTATTACACATTCTTGCAGCCACACAACCAATAGATTGCATAGCAGAGTTAGATAAGGCAATCGCATCCGCTCAAAGAGCGAGTGCTTTTATAAAATCTTCTGGAACTCTCAATCATCAGGTTATAATAAGTGTTATATCACTCGCACCTACTTTATCAAGATACTTTCTTGCTCTTGCAAGTGCTGGAATAGTTGGAACCGAAATATTATCTCTAAATAATAATGGAGCCGCTCATGTTCATCCTCCTCTTCCATCAAGTATAATATAGTCTGCAGAAGCATCGAGCGCAAACTGAATATCTTCTTCTATATGATTTGCTGAAAGCTTAAAACCAATTGGAATCCCTCAGCTTACTTCTCTCACTCTATCTGCAAATTTTTTAAAATCTTCAGGGGTATGTAAGTCTGAAAATGTTGGGGGAGAGATAGCATCGGTTCCTTCTTTAATTTTTCTTACTTCAGATATTTTTCCAACGTTCTTTTCTCATGGCAAGTGTCAACCTGTTCCAGTTTTTGCTCATTGACCTCACTTAAAATGAAACGCTTGTACTGTTTTAAGAAGTTCTTCATGGTATCAAAATTTAGCTGATGCCAGCTCATAAAAATACCTTGAATTTTCTACATGCTCCTCCGAAAGCATTCACCCCTCACCAGAACAAATACCAGTTCCTGCTAGTTCAGCACCACGAGCAAGAGCGGTTTTTGCCTCTTCACTCAAAGCTCAAAAGCTCATATCAGAAACAAAAAGAGGCTTTAATAATTTAAGTGGCTTTTTTGCTCTTGGTCCAATAACTACTTCGGTACTGACAGATATATCTTCCATAAGTGGTTTCGTTGCCATTTGAGCTGCAAGTATTTGAATATCTTCCCATTTTGGAAGTTCTCTAAGAGGTACTCACATAGCCCCCATTTCTCCATGATGCCCAAGCTCTTTGGTTCCCCTCGAAAGAGCCTTTATTCTTTCTAAGTGTGGCTCTTCTTTTGTACTTCATCAACTTACAACGCTTTCAGATCAGGTAGATTCACTTTCTTTGGGAAGAGTCACGTGTGATCCATCACAATATGGTGGATTTTTTGTGTATTTACACATACAAAGTGCTTTTTTTTCGTCTTTCTCCACCTCAAACATCTTTGGTTTAAAATCAGTTCACACATGTGACCCATCACAATATGGTTGATTCTTTGATTTTCAGCAAGCACACCAGAAGTATTTTTGACCTGCTTTTAGATCTAAAAGTTTCGGAAACTTTGCTGCTATATTTGGTTTCATAGAAATGAAATTAGAAATGTAAAAATATCTTTCTTCATTATATGATCTTCAATTCTATCTGCAATTAATAGTCCTCATTTTAAGTATACTTTTTAAAAGTGCCTTTCATAGAAAATACCAGTACTTCACACATAAACTTGATTTTTATCTAAATTCACAATACTGAGTATATACATTTATTTTTAATATTGGTAAAATGTCGGATATAAAAAAGCATCACGAGTGACATTGCCCCATAATGTCTATATTCATCCAGCTTTCAAAGAAATGGATTCTCCCAATTCTCCTCAATATCAGTGCTTGAGAACAATACTTTTCGAGCCTAAAAAGGTCACTTGGTGCTATTAGCTCAAGAACGCTTTCTATCAGACTCAAAGAACTTCAAGAAAACGGTTTTATAGAAAGAAAAATTGTTTCCGAGCAACCCTTAAGAATTACCTATACACTCACTAAAAAATGAAAGAGTTTTTCTCATGAACTGGACAACCTTGCCCTATGGTCAAAAAATTGGAAATAAATAAAGACTAAATCTGTAAAGGATTTAGTCTTTATTTATTTCTTCTATTATTTTTCTTCTGTTTTTTTTGCAGTTTCTTTTTTCTCAACTACTACTTTCTCAGTTTTTACTTCTTCTTTCTTAGGTGCTACTGCTTTTTCAGCTTTTTTAGGTGCCGCTTTTGTTTTCACAACATCTTTTTTCACTTCTTTTAGTCTTGCAGCTTTACCAGTAAGGTCTCTTATAAACTTAATAGATTTTCTTCTTACTTTAAATTGTCTAATAATATCTATTTTTTCAATAGTTGAAGAGTGGATAGCAAAAACTTTTTCTACTCCAAACGCTCCTACTTTTCTTCTTACTGTAATTGTTTTTTCTAGTTCGTGCTTACCAGCAACCTTAATTACAAGCCCTTTATATCTTTGTACTCTCTCTTTTCCTCACTCTCTTATAATTTGATATACTTCAACTTCCATACCTGTTCTAATTTGCTCTCTTCCATCTTGTAAAAAAGCTGATTGAACTTTCTTTATTAATTCTGAATTTGTCATAATTTTTACATAAAAAATAAATATACTTTTTCTAAAACGCGCATATCATATTAATAAATAGATAAAATGCAAGTCTTTTTTGCTAAAAAAGTCCTTATGTAGTAAAATAAATATAATATATATTAACGTGGAAGCAAATGGATTTTTCAAAAATGAAAGAAAAGGCTCTAGAACTCAAAAAACAAGCTGAAAATAAATGAAAAGAAGCCATTGATTACAGTGCTAAAAAGCTTGCTGGTTCAAACCTTACCATAAATACAAAAGAAGACTTTGATTCCTTTGTTGAAAAATCAACAAAAACAAAGTGACAAAATAAAGAAACTGGAAAAGTAAAGTACTTCTCTCACAGAGTAATTATTATTATCTGAGAAGAAAAGTCAGAGTTTTTTAAAAAAGCGCTCTACCAATTGCCTGTACTTGTAACCAAATGATTCACACAAAATACTCCAGTAAAGCTTGCAAAGGCCAAAATTACATGAGTTGACTTTAAAGAATATAGTATAAAAAAAGCTCCAGCTATCATTATTTTTGAAAATAAAAAACTTCTCAAAACCATTTCTTGAGAAGAAAGTATAGCAAAACTTGTAAAATCTTTCGATTTCGATATAAATAAAGCTATAGATAATATGTAATTTTGTTTCCCATGCTCACAATACTAGAACTTCTCTACATAGTACTCATAATGTTTACTTGAATTATTGGAACCCTCATCACCATTGCTCTTCTTAGAGTAATTAAAATTCTCTGACCAATAACTGAAATTGCTGATTTTTACAACAAGGTAAAACAAATACTCTCAGCCTATAAACAGATTCCAGAGCTTTTTAAAGAAAAAGTGAAAGAGGTACTTTCTAAGAAAGATGGAGAACAATAAAAGACACTTAATGAGTGTCTTTTATTGTTGCAAAACTCCTAAAATAAACTATTATTACCACAATACATTAATAATAGTTTTTCTATGTCCAAAATAATCAAGCTAGACAAAAACCTAGCAAATCAAATCGCTGCCGGAGAGGTAGTTGAAAGACCCGTTTCTATTGTAAAAGAACTGATTGAAAATAGTATAGATGCTGGTGCCGATAGTATAATTATAGAGATACAAGAATGAGGAAGTGAATATATGAGTATCACTGATAATGGTGAGGGGATAGAAAAAGAAGACTTACCCCTCGTGATAGAAAAATACTCCACTTCAAAGATAAAAAACATAAAAGACCTGTATAATGTTATGACCTTCTGATTTAGGTGAGAGGCCCTCGCTTCCATCTCATCAGTATCAAACCTTACACTTATTTCAAAATACATTGATGCCAATTCTTGATATTCATTCTCTACTGCAAACTCTGAAATATCAGATATAAAACAAGCCCCTTCAGAAATTGGAACAAAAATAGTAATAGAAAACCTGTTTTACAATACTCCTGCAAGACTCAATTATATAAAAAAACCAAGGACCGAATATAATCATATTCTCTCTTTTTTACAACAAATATCTCTATCATACCCAAATATAGGTTTTGAGTTTATTTCTGATAATAAACAAGTATTTAAATACCAAAAAAATGAAGACTTAAAAACAAGAATTTACAATATCTATGGTCAAGATTTTTCTGAAAACCTCTTAGAGGTTGATTTTGAACTCAATGGGATACAAATAAGTTGATATATATCTGATCCAAAAGTGAGTTTCACGAATAGAAACAGACAATCCCTTTTTGTAAACAAAAGGGTTATTAAATCAAACCTTATTTTTAAAGCTATAAACGATGCCTATAATCGCTTTATCCCCCATGGAACTTCTCCTGGGTATGTTCTGAATATACAAGTAGACCCAACTCAAGTAGATGTAAATGTACATCCCAGAAAAATGGAAGTACGCTTTGCTTCCGAACAAAACATATTTAGATCTATTTATCATGCTATTCAAGAAAAACTTGATAAAGTAAGTCTTATTTCTACAGAAAATATATCTACATCAAATAATCTCTCTTCAGAAAATAAAACAAACTCTCATTTCTGAAACCAAATAAGAGAACCAGAAACAAAGTACTATACTGGATCTTGAATAAAATTCAAAGCATATTCTCCTTATTCTGATAAAACACCAAACCCATCGCAATGAACGATTTGAGCATCACTTAATTTTTCGAAAGAAGTGTTAGGTAATAGTTCACACTTCTCTTCCAAAGAAAATCAATTAGAAAAATCAACAGACCTTCATGATACTCCACTAGGGAAAATTATATGACAATCACATAATTGTTATATTATAGTAGAAACCTTTGAATGATTAAAAGTACTCGATCAACACGCACTTGCTGAAAGAGTTATCTATGAAAAACTTATAAACTCACAATATAAAGCTCAGATTCAAGGGCTTCTCATTTGAGAAAGCCTAAATCTCACTCCCAAAGAAATAAATATTCTAGATGAAAACAAAAACATTTTTGAAGAAATGTGATTTGATTTTGAAGCACTCTCTTGAAATAGTATTTTAGTAAGTGGAGTACCAGATTTTATAAAAAAAGAAGACATAAAAAATATCTTCTTGTGAATATTAGAAGATATTTGAGAAGAAAACTTCTCTCAATCCAAAACTCTCGAAGAAGTAAAAAATAAAATATTTGCCTATACTTCTTGCAGATCCGCTATTAAGTTCTGACACAAACTCAATCTTTTTGAGATGAATAAACTCCTAAAAGATTCTGCCCTTGATTATTCAGCTACTTGTCCACATGGAAGACCGGTAGTGTTTGAAATTAGTTTAGATGAGATGAAGGGGAAGTATGAGAGGTAGAAAATTAAATTTATTATTGACTTTATTAAAAAATAAATTATAATGTGTTTCTCAATTTTTGAGATCGTTCTTTTTATCAACCCTCAATGTAAGGTTTTATATGTTAAATTTTTTTAAAGACAAAAACGTGGAAACGGTAGAACAAGCTCATAATATTATAAAAGAGCTCGATCTTTCCACCTATATAGAAAAAGCAAAAGAGTTAAATCCAAAAATAGATTTAGCACTAGCTGAAAAAGAATATAGGCAACATTTGCTTCTCTGCTTTAAAAATCAAGTTGATGACACCAAAGAACTGGTAGTCCCTACAAAAAATGCAGATGTTATTTGGCACGAGCATATTTTGGATACAAAAAATTATGGAGAATTCTGTAAAAAACTTTATGGAAAAACTCTTCATCATACACCAGGTCTAAAAAGTGGCGCCAAAAAATCTAACGCTATGAAAAACACTAAAAATCTTCAACAGTCTATTGATAAGGATGATTGTTTTATAGAATGTTTGTTTTTAGCCTATGCCTTAGGTGCCTTTGATGATTCTGAGGCTAGCGACTATGATGAGGATGACTCTGAATATGATGACGAGGATGATTCTGAGGAGTCAGAGGTTGATTCATCAGATGAGGAAGAAGAAAATAATCATCAAAATGTTAATGAGGATAAAGAAGAAAGTTCCTATTCGAATGACTCTGATAACGACTCTTATTCTCGTAACTCTAGTTCTGATGATGCCTCAAACTCCCGTAGTTCGAGCTATGCCGATGACTCTAGTAGCTATTCGAGCTCTGATGACTCTAGTAGTTCCTCTAGCTCTGACAGCTCCAGTAGTTGTGGAGGCGGTGGTGGATGTGGTGGTGGAGATTAAGTAATCTTTCACTAATGTAATACTGTGGAAGAGATTAATTTCTCTTCCACTTTTTTTATGTATTTAAAGGGTTGGCAATATGGAATCGAACTTATAGCGAACTCAAAAAAAGGCTTTAGATAAACAGTATCTAAAGTCTTTTTCTTTTAATTCCCTTTTGGTATCCCCGGCAGGAATCGAACCTACATCTACCCCTTAGGAGGGGGTTATTCTATCCGTTGAACTACAAGGACTAAAAAAGTGTGCTTAGAATACACACTTTTTTTATTAATTCAACTTTTTCTAACCTTTTTCGACTCTCCCTTTTCCAAAGGGAGTACCCGTAACGGAGTGAAGGGGGAGGGATTACCTTTTATATCTTTACAAACCAAATAGTTCCTGCAATAACAAGAAGTAAAACAACAAAAATAATCAAAATTATATTCGTAGTTTTCTCATATTTCAGTTCTCTCTTAAGATTATTTTTTTCTTTTTCAATATCCTCTATTTCCTTATGTAGACTTCATTTAGATTCCTCTAATAAAAATTGAGACTTTTTAAAGTCAATGAGAGAAACAGAGTTTTTAGCAACCTCCTCTGACTTTCAAACTCTAATAGAAAGAGTTTGTATAATTTGATCTTTCTTCTGTATTTCCCCTCTTAAGTCTTCATAGATTCTTTCAAGGGTTCAAGAAGTTGTATTGTTGTCATGTTTGACAATATGTTTTTCCTCCATGTCTTTTTTTTCATAAATAACTTCCTGTTTTACACTTCCACCCGAAAGTAGGTTTTCTATATCCGATTCACTTACATAGACAACCTTTCCATCTTTTTTTGCTCTTACCTTTCAAGACTTAATATACCTGTCTATACTCCTGGTTGAAATATTTAGTTTTTCAGCTGCATCCTGTCTTGTGAGATTATACATTATAGACAAAAATTAAATAATATTGTCTATAATGTATCCATTTTTTGAAATGAATCAAGTTTTATTTTAGACATTATAGACAAAAAATAAAACTTACCTGTCTATAATTACTTTCCTTTATATATAGGAAATTTTTCGCATAATTCTAAAATTTCTTTTTTCAACTCTTGTAGTTTTCTCTCATTATCTTTGTTAATAACAGCCTCTTTGAAAACTCTTGCAATTATCTTCATTTCTTCTTGTTTCATTCCTCTCGTAGTTGCAGCTGGAGTTCCTATTCTAATTCCACTCGGGTCGAGAGCTTTTCTGCTATCATATGGAATCATGTTTTTGTTTGTAGACAACCCTACGATTTCAAGAGCCTTTTCTGCCTCTTTTCCTGTCACTTCAAAACTTCCATATACATCTACTAATACAAGGTGGTTATCGGTTCATCAAGAGATTACTTTAAATCAATGTTCTATTAGCTCTGAGGCTAAAACTCTTGCATTGTCTACTACCTGTCTAGAATACTGTCTAAAATCATCAGTAAGAGCTTCTTTAAAAGCAACAGCCTTTCCAGCAATTAGGTTTTCATGTGGTCATCATTGTACTCATGGAAATACTGCTCTTGCAAGTTGTTTTGCATATTTTTCTTTCGACATAATCATTCCTCACCTTGGTCCTCTGAGAGTTTTATGAGTAGTGGTAGTTACGATATCACAATAAGGCACAGGGTTTTCTAAAACCTTCCCAGCAACCAATCAAGCTATATGAGCGATGTCTGCCATCAATATTGCTCATACCTTATCAGCAATCTCTCTAAACCTCTTCCAATCAAGGTCTCTTGGGTAAGCAGAAAAACCAGCTATTATCATCTGTGGCTTATTTTCTACTGCTAATCTTTCCACCTCATCCATATCTATAATCGATGTTGCCTTGTTTACTGTATACGGTATAATTTCATATAACAGTCAAGAAAAATTAAGAGGGTGCCCATGACTTAAATGTCCTCCTTGATCAAGACTAAATCATAGTACCTTATCTCCTGGTTTTAAAACTCATAAATATACTGCCAGGTTTGCTGGACTTCAGCTCAATGGTTGAACATTTACATATTCAGCTCCAAATAGTTCTTTTGCTCTCTCTATAGCAAGGTTTTCAATCTGATCAATATATTCTTGTCCTGCATAATATCTCCTTCCTGGGTATCCTTCAGAGTATTTATTTGTCAAAATGCTCCCATTTGCTTCCATAACGTCTTTGGAAGTATAATTTTCAGATGCAATCATCTCAATTTCTATCTCTTGCCTATGAGACTCTTTTTCTATTAAATCATAAAGCTCTGTATCGTTTTGTTTTAACATAGTACCTATAAATTAATAATAAAATATATATTAAAAATTATATAAAAACTTTTTAATATACCAAAAGAAATACTTATAATACTAAAAAAGACCTCTTGTATTCAAGAAGTCTTTTTTAGTATTATTTTTCAGTACTATTATTATATTCATCTACACTTAGTTTTAGGCTTCCATATTTTATAAAATTATTTAATACCTTCTTTGCTTCTTCCAGCTGTCTGTCGTAATCATTTTCATAGTCTTCCTTTAGAAATCTTATTTCAATATCTGGTTCTATTCATTCTTTATCAATATTTTTATTTTTAGGAGTAAACCACCTTGCAATAGTAAGTTTTAGCGTTCATCCACTACTTAAATCAAAGGGTTGTTGTACAGATCACTTTCAATATGATTTTTCTCAAACTAGTATTGCCTTATTATAGTCTCTTAATGCTCCAGCTGTTATTTCTGACGCAGATGCAGAATTTCCATTAATAAGAACCACAATTTTTCATTCGTAAGTATCTCCATTATTTACGCTCTTATAAACATTATTATCAAAAATATTTTTATACTTTGTAAAAACAATATTTTTCCCATTTTTAATAAAATTACTCAAAATCACAACAGCACTTTGAAGGTATCCTCAACCATTATCTCTTAGATCAATAATAATCCCCTCTTTCTCTTTGAAATCCTCTAAGGCCTTTTTAAATTCAACTTCTGTATCTCATCAAAACATATTCACTGCAATATATCAAATGTCAGTATCTTCTAAGATTTTCGAATCCACTGAAGGTATTTTAATCTTTCCTCTTATAACCTCTGTTTCTAAAGGGTCTATTTCTCAGGCTCTTAGATATTTCAAAACTACTTTTGTTCCCGCAGGTCCCTTTATGTTATCAACCGCTTCATATAAGTCTAAATCCTCTAGTTCTATACCATTCGCTTCTATTAATATATCCCCTTTTAATAAACCAAAGTTTTTTGCCGGTGATCCTTTTAATATTCTTTCTATCATCACTCACAGCTCTACTTTTTCAACAACAGCCCCTATTCATTCAAAATCTCAAGATAATGCTTCGTGAAAGTTTTTTGTTTCTTTTTTTGTCATATATTCAGAGTGTTTATCTCATAATCAATCAACCATTCATTTTATAGCAGACTCGACAAGATCATTTTTTTTAATAACATCTGAATCATAATATTCTCTCTTTAAATAAAAATATGCTTCTAAAACTCTTGTGAGATCCAAGTCATTTTCTTCATAAGTAGATTCCCCTGTAACAACATACGTCTTACTTTTTAACAAGTCATCTACTATGTTTTTCCCAATTTGAAAGGAAAAAATAACTCCTAATAGAAAACTTGTTAAAAAAATAACAAAAAAGTATGGTAAAATCTTCTTATTTTTCAAAATCTTCATGTCTATATAAAAAATTACTGAATAATATTTAACAAAAATAAATATATGCTTTTAAAGGAAAAAGACAAGTCAATAAAATAAAAGTATATATGTAAAAAAAATGTTAAATTCTTTTTTTGTTTTAAATAAAGGATCAAAAATCACTTATATAAAAATTATAAAATATATGAAAAAAGAAATGCTTTAAAGTAAACAAAAAAAGAATTTAACAAAGCCTATTATTAATAATACTATGTATATATAATTAAATAAATAAATAACACACAACACTTAACATTAAAAACTTTTATTTTTTGATTTATAAGAAGTAATATGCTAAAATAATAGTAATTAATGAGTAATAGTTTAATATATGATTTTTAACTTTCTAAAGAAACAAAAAGAAATAACCAAAAAAAAGGAGCTTATAAAAATAATGGTTGTCTCTCTTTGTATTCCTGATGAACAAAAAGAGCTCTATATAGAGTCTTTAGATATAGTATGAGAGGAACATATTGATAGATTATACCTAAGCCTAACAAACTTTACAGAAGAGATAGAGATAAAAAATATTGAAGAAATAAATAAGAAAAATTTTTCGGAAATTGATGGTATGAGAAAGAAAGAAGCTATAGAAAAGCAAAAAGAACTCAATGCGTTTTCATTTTTAATTCATAATATATAGAAATGAGTAATAATATAGAAAAACCTAAAGATATAAAAATAGTAGAACAAGAGATTTCTAATTTAGAAAATAAAAAAGATTGGGATTCTGTATCTATTGAATATTTAAAATATCAACAATCAAAGTTAGGTATACAAGATACAAAGAAGTTTTGTAATATTGTTGATAGTGAATTATGTAGTTGAGTAGAGGAAGAAGGAGGAGATTTTATGAAGGTATTGAGGACGAGAAAAAATATTTACACCGTATAAGAATTTACGTTTAATTTTGTTTGTATGCAGAAATTTAAAATATTAGTATCAAAATGAGGTAAGAAATATACCTTAGTTTTAAGTGGTACAAATGAAGTACAAGCAAGAGAAAGAGTTCATAAGGAATGATATTCTATATTGAGTATTGAAAGTGTAGATGAGGGATCTATTGTCGGACACAAGTATTTATTTGAAGCAGAAAAAAATGGAGAAATAAAAAAATGAAAAATTCTTTGAGATGATATATTTAAAGCATACTTAAAACTAAGAAAGGATTTATGATACAATGTGAGAGTTTTGTATACTGAAAAAGATGAGGCGCTAACGAGAGAAGAAAAACAAAAAATAATGAAGGAACTGGAAGAGGAATATAATATTTTTATATGACAGATAAAAAAAAGCAGAGGAACAAAACTAAAAGAAAATAAAGAAAAAAATAAGGAAAAAAAACAAGAGTTAGGAAATTTTTATTTAAAAAAAGAGCTTGATGAAACCTATAAACTTATAGACTTTGTATTAGAGAAAATTAAGCCAATTATTGTATGAGAAGAAAACCTTGATTTAAACTTAGAACAAAAAGAAAAAATAAAAGATATTTATAATTCAATAATAAAATTAAAAAAGACAACAAACATCTCTAAATTGAAGGAAATATGAGAGCTTGCTTTAGTAAAAGTATGAAAATTAGAGCTCATCAATCTAGAAAAAAAACAAGATGCAAATGCGAGAGAATTATTAAAAGAAACGAATAAACTTCTAAAAAAAATAGGATCAAAACAACAATTTATAGAGAAAAATAAAGATATAGGAGCTATATTCTCTGGCTTTTTAGAGGATTCCGAAAAATATATTAAATCTTTTTTTGAAAAAAATAAAAGTACAGAAAAAAAACAAAAAATGGATGAGTCTTCATATTCTTATATAAAAAATGAAAGACTTTTAAAAAAATATAAAGAAAAATTAAACTTAAATACAAAAGATGTAATAAAGAATATCCTTTCTTCTGAGAAGAGAAAGAACCTTTTATTGAGGAGGAAAGTAATAAAACAAAATATATTACTTCTTTTAGCTAAAAAGAAAGGAGTTTCATTTTCATATACATTTATAAAAAAAGGATATGTAAAATTTATAAAAAAAATAGTAGATGCCTTTCAGGATATAAGACAGTACCTATTTTTTATTATTATTTTATATTCAATTACTTTTATATTTTATATCAACTATATATCTTTATATAAAAACTATTGATTAGACTACGGAGGAATCTTTTATTTTATTCTATTAGTTATTCTTTATTTTACTCTTTCTTTCTCAAGAACTCTTATAAGTATTATTTTAAATATTTCTCTATTGTTTTTTATTATTATATTTTGAATTATTAACTTTTAGATAGATATTTTATTTTGAGATAAAAACTATATTTTGCAAAATATAGTTTTTTTATTATCTTAAAGTATATATTTTCAGTAAAAAGTAACCATAGAAAAATGAGATTTTTATTAACCATAGTATCACTTATTTTCTCAGGAATATTTTTTTTATTGTATATATCAGAAGATTCAAAAAAAATAGCTTGAGGCATAGATCTAACTAGCAATTCAATTCAAACATTCTCTCCTGAAATATTCTTTTTTTCAGTATGTTTTTTTATAGTTTGAATTATATTTTTTGTGTATTTTTCTAACTTCACACAACAAAATTTGGAAGTAATTAAAACAGAAAAATATATATGAAAAGTGATATTTGTAGTCTACGCATTGATAATATACTTTTTTATTGATATGTTATATGATAATATTTTACTCTTTATTCTTGTGTTACTTTTTTTAATTTCCTCATTTATCTTTAACTTTTTTCTCTTTATTCCCAGATATAGAAAACTTTTAAAATATATTGGACTCTTTTCTCTCTACATTTCAACTATATTAAGTGCAAAATATCTATATGGGGGATTTAATATAATACCTTTTATTATATTATTATATTCATCAGTATTTAATTTTTTCTTTCATAAGAAGTATATAAATTATGTTTCTCTAACTTTTTCTATTTTATCGGTTTTATTTTTGATTTATTTTTTGTATTTTTTTCTATTTGAGTTATATATAGAATATGTGTATATTTATTTCCAACAATTAAGAAACTATGATTAAAATCATTAATAAGATATCTTCTGTAAAAAGTACAAATTTAGTATATTTGGTTGAAAATGAGGGAGATATAAAAAAATTAGATTTTTTGAAACTAGATTCAAAAATAAAATTGAAAATAAAAGAAATAATAAAGAAATGAGAAAATAATCAGCTAGATTTTTTTCTTTGAGATAAAAATATTGAAAACCTTATTGTCTTCTTTTTTGATTCAAAATGAAAAAAAACTCTTATTGAATTTTTAGCTGAAAAATTTCCTAAAATAAGTAATAATATTACTCTCTTTTCAAATCATGAAAACAATATTGAAACATTTTTGGATACATGTGTTTTATCACGTTATAAATTTGAAAATTATAAAACAAAAAAAGAGGAGGAAAAAATATATATATTTGATGACTCTAATAATAAAGATAAAATTGAGTACAGAATTGAAACTTTAAAAAACATAATATTTTCTAGGAATCTATGAGAAACCCCACCTTGTGACCTTACTCCAGAAAAATTTATGGAACAAGTAAAAAAAATAAATTTTAAGAATACGAAGGTAAAAGTATTATCACCGAAAGAAATAGAAAAAAAAGGACTTAATCTCATACATGCTGTTTGAAGGGGGAGTAAATACAAGCCATATATTGTTATTTTAGAAAGAATAGTAGATAAAACAAAACCAACATATGGACTGGTTTGAAAAGGGGTTACTTTTGATACGGGGGGAATTCAAGTAAAGCCAGATAGTTATATGTATGAAATGAAAGGAGATATGTGTGGTGCAGCAACAACACTTTCCGTGATGAAAGAATTGGATAAAAAGGACTTAAATATAAATATTGTAGCTTGTTTATGTTTGGCTGAGAATAACATATCAGGAGAATCTTATAAACCGTCAGATATTATTACTGCATACAATGGGAAAACAGTAGATGTTATCCATACAGATGCTGAATGAAGGTTGGTATTGGCAGATGGGATGAGTTATATATCAAAAAAATACAATTTAAAGCATATTATTACCCTCGCAACTCTTACCTGAGGAGTGCTTGTTGCCCTCTGACATAGGTATGCTGGAATTATGGGAACGGATAAAAAACTTATTTCTAATTTTTTAGAGTACTCTAAAGAAAATTTTGAAAAATATATTGAACTTCCCTTTGATAATTATTTTATAGAAAAAACAAAATGAGATATTGCAGATTTAAAAAATCTCACAGAAGGAATTAAGGCATCTTCAACTATGTGAGCTGCTTTTCTATCAAACTTTACAGATAATAACGAGCTCTATACCCATATAGATATTGCAGGAACAGCAATTAACTCATATGAGGCATATGGACTTATGAATAAATGAATGACAGGGTTCTGAGTTGATTCTATTAGTAAAATATTTCTCAGTTTGAAATAATGAAATTTTGAATATATAAACATTATAAATGAGGGCTCTACGAAGTTATTTGAATTGCAAGAGATTCAGAAGATTTAAGTGAAAAAATAGTGTATAAAGCCCTATATGATTCACCAGATTTTTGAGATAATTCATTATGGGTGAGGTCAAAAAAAATGTTTTTAGAGGAAATAATAATAAATTGAAAACAAGAACAAAGGTTTTCTTATGTTTGAAATAAAAAATATTCGAATGTTTAATTTTATAAAAGATATCATTGCTCCAAAAAAGTGTTATTCTTGTAAAAAAGAGTGACACTTTTTATGTCCAACTTGTTTGTCTAATATGTCTAACTTTGAACCGGTTTGTTATCTATGTAAAAAGAAAAGTAGTAATTTTTATATTCATGAAAAATGTCGAGAATGAGTGTATTATGATCAAATGATAGTAGTAACACACTATAGGAATAAGAATGTTTCTAAACTAATAAAACATGCAAAATTTTATGGAAAGAAAGATGTTTTGTTTGATGTAGGATACTTTTTATCAGAAATATTACAGCAGAACTATAGCATCACTCAAGATTCTATTATATTATGAGTTCCAATGACTTTTCTAAAAAAACTCAGCAGAGGCTATAATCAATCAGAAATAATGGCAAAGTATATCTCTCAAGAGAATAATATTACTTATTGAAAAAATATATTAAAAAAGGTAAAAGGTACTAGACAGCAGTCACACCTAAGTAGACAAGAAAGAGAGGATAACCTGAAGAATTGCTTTAAAATAAATAAAAACTATATAGACATTGTTGACAAAAAAAATATTATTATTGTAGATGATGTTATTTCTACTGGAACTACTTTAAATGAGGTATCGAGAGTGTTGAAAAAAAATTGAGCCAATAAAGTTACATGACTTTGTTTTGCCTCGGATTAAAAACATAAAATTATATTGATATAATTTTATTTTATGTTATAATGAAAATATATTCTATATATTTTATAAACGTATTTGATGCAAGATAGAATGAAAAACTACTCATCTTTTAATGGTCAAGAACACACAGAAAAATGTCCAAGCTGTGACGAAGAAACATTTGTTGGCGGTAGGTGTCTCCATTGTGGTGCCTGATATAGTGGACCATTAAAAATACGAAGCCAAACCAAGAGTACAAGTGAACAAATTTCTCATATCATCACACTTCAGTACTCGGATACTAACTATAAATCTCAAGTAGAAATATTAAAAGAGATAGTAAATGAAAATGGAAAAAGCTTTCAAGTAAAAATTGCCCACCCTGGTTCAATAGTACAAAATAAAGCTGATTTTTATACTGTATGATTAGATGGAGAAGAACAAAGGTACTTTAAAAAGAAGTATGTAAAACCGAAGTACTATTTTATCAATACTACTCAAGATTCTTATATAATCCATAATTGAAAAACACAAAGGTCAAATATTGTAAAAGAAGTAAAGAATTTAAATACAAACCAATTAATAGAAAAACTATTAACACATAAAAATTAAATTCTATTAAACACTTGCTAATATTTTTTTTTCCTTACAATAAAGGGTTAGTTTTATTATTCTAATCCTTATTTTTATGTCCAAGTATCTAGAGGTATTTTGAGCGAAAACACACAACTTGAAAAATATAGATGTGAAAATTCCAAAAAATAAAATGACAGTAATTACAGGAGTCTCTTGAAGTGGGAAATCATCTCTTGCATTTAGTACTATTTATAATGTAGGACAACAAAAATATTTAGAAAGCTTATCAAGCTATGCAAGGATGTTTATTTGAGGTATGAGCGAGGAAGCAGACGTAAATGAAATAAAGGGACTCTCCCCTACTATTTCAATTGATCAAAAGACGACGAGTAAAAATCCAAGATCTACGGTTGGAACCATTACAGAAATATATGACTACTACAAATTACTATATCTAAATATATGAGACAGAAAGTGTGTTGAATGTGGAAAATGAGTGAAAAAAGATTCTATAGCTGATATTATTGAGTATGTATCTCATTTTTCAAATGAAGATAAGTTTATTATTAGTTCACCTTTAAGTTGAGAGTTTTCAAATTTTGAAAAAATAAAAAAAGAAATTTTAGACCTTTGATTTATAAGGTTTTCAGTTTGAGGTAAGATATATACCATAAATGATGAGGTAAAGCTAGAGGATATATCTGACGTAGAAGTTATTATTGATAGACTCGTAATAAAAGATTTTTCCGATTCAAATTCTTCAGATACAAAAAGACTAAAGGACTCTTTATCTTTAGCTTTTAAAGTATGAAAGGGGGCTTTAAATATAGATGTAATATGAGATAAAAAAAAGTCATTTTCTCATGTTTTTGTTTGTTCCCATTGTTGACATGTTCCTGATAACCTAAGTATTTCTAGTTTTTCTTTTAATTCTCATGTTTGAGCCTGTAAAGAGTGTCATGGTTTATGAGTTAAGAAGGTATTTTTAGAGGAAAAAGTAATAAACTATAATCTAACCTTATTAGAGTGAGCTGTTATTGCTCCAGGCTTTGGAGGAAACTACTTTTTCGCACTTATTAAAGAAGTAGGAAGACTCAATAAACTAGATTTAAATAAAAAATATTCTCTCTTATCACAGAAAGAAAAAGACATTGTATTATATGGGACTTGAGAACAAATATATAAGATAAAGTTTCAGAATGAGTACGGGGAAAATAATGTATATAGTTCAAAGTTTGAAGGAGTTATAAAAACACTGGAAAGAAGGTATTTTGATGGAGGAGCGGAAAAGGGAAATTATGATGATTTTATTATTGACATGGATTGTCCACTTTGCGATTGATTTAGGCTAAATAGAGAGAGTTTAAGTGTCTACTTAAGATGAAAAAATATAGGAGAGCTTTCGAATCTATCCATAACAAAGTCTCTCGATTTTTTTCAAGAATTTCAACTCTCAACCCTAGAGGAGAAAATTGCAAGAAAGGTTTTGAAAAACATTGTCGAAAGACTTGAATTTTTATCTTGAGTATGATTAAATTATATTACTATTTCGAGAAAATCTTGAACTCTTTCAGGTTGAGAGGCTCAAAGAATTAGACTAGCAACACAAATAGGGACCAAGCTTGAAGGTATTATTTATATACTAGATGAACCATCAATAGGACTTCATCCCAAAGATAATGACATGCTTATAGATAATTTAAAGAAACTAAGAGATATTTGAAATACTCTTATTATAGTAGAACATGACGAAGATATTATGAGAGAATCTGATCATATAATAGATGTTTGACCGTGAGCTTGAATTCATGGTGGAGAAATAGTAGCAGAATGAGTATTAGAAGAAGTTATAAATAACAAAAAATCAGTTACATGACCATACCTAAATGGTCTCAGACAAGTTATAGTAAAGAGAGGAGCAAGACCAACTATTAATAATAAAACAGAAAAGAGTCTCCATATACTTTGAGCAGAGGAAAATAACTTAAAGAAAATAAATGTTGATATACCCCTTTGAAATTTTGTTGTAGTTACTTGAGTATCCTGAGGATGAAAATCATCTCTTATAAATGATATATTGGCAAACTATTTAGCGAATAATCTTAATAGAGCAAAAAGAAAAGTATGAAGGGTTGATAAAGTAACCTGATTAGAACACTTAGATAAAGTGGTTATTATTGACCAGTCCCCTATTTGAAAAACACCAAGATCAAACCCCGCAACCTATACTCAAGTTTTTACTCCTATTAGAGAGGTGTTTTCAATGAGTGAAGAAGCTCAAGTGAGAGGATATTGACCAGGAAGGTTTAGTTTTAATACGAAACAATGAAGGTGTAACGAGTGTGATGGAGATGGTGTTAAAAAAATAGAAATGCATTTCCTACCACCAGTTTATGTTGAGTGTGAATCTTGTAGTGGAAAAAGATATAATAGAGAAACCTTGCAAATTAAATATAAAGGAAAAACTATATCTGATGTATTAGATATGACAGTTGAGGAAGCATTAGAATTTTTTGACCATCACCCTAAGGTAGTAAAAACCCTTAAGACTTTATTTAATGTATGACTTGGATATATAAAGTTATGACAATCTGCTACTACCCTGTCTGGTTGAGAAGCCCAGAGAGTAAAATTGTCTACTGAGTTGTCTAAAAGGTCTACTTGAAAGACATTTTATATACTCGATGAGCCTACAACAGGACTGCATTTTCAAGATGTAGACAAGCTATTGTCTATATTGCATTCTTTGGTAGACAAATGAAACTCTGTTCTAGTTATTGAGCACAATATGGATGTAATAGTAAACGCTGACCATATTATTGATATCTGACCAGAAGGATGAGACCATTGATGAGAGGTAGTGATAACAGGTACAGTATCAGATATAAAAAAATGTGATAAAAGCTATACAGGGAAAGCGATAAAAAAATATTTAAATAAGTAATATCTATGCTACTTCAGACTACATGAATCATTATATGAAGAATGAACCCACCTCATATATGACATCAGGAACTTATAAAAATATCCTTCAGGGAGAATGATATTACTTTAGTATTTATTGGAACAAAAAAAGTAAAAGATAATAAAAACCCTTTTTCTTTTGAACAAATAAAAAAATGGCTCTCTTTGGTTTTTGAAACAAGTAAGCCTCATATATTTATAGATGAAATTAAGGACAATCCAAGTGATAAGAACTGGGTTCTAAGTTTGATAAAAAAAATAGAAGATAAGAAAACCGGAAAAAATATAGTTTTTTATTGATGAGACCTAGAAAATGATTATGCTATAAACTGTATTAAATCATATTCTGAACTCTTTCAAGGATATAATATTTCTTATGAAGAGCTAGACAGAAAAGAAATGAAGGTGAATATAGCTGGACAAGACATAGACATATCAGGAACGAATGTAAGATTAGCATTGAAGGGAAAAAATAATGAAGTAATAGACAAAATGGTAGACAAAAGAATTATAATGGACTTATTTTTTGAATATAATAAACTAAAATAGAACTACATGTACCTACAAGAAAACAAAGACATAACTGATTTTTCAAACTTTAAAACTCCCGCAAAAGCAAGATATTATTTTGAAATAAATAATGAAGCTGATCTTGAGGGGCTATTAGAGGTAGTTGTCTTTTGAAAAGTGAACAACCTTGGGTTATTATTTATTGCCTCTGGCACAAACATGCTTTTTGCTTTTGATACATATAATGGAATAGTAATAAAAAATAACCTTACTTGATGGACATATAACAATGATACTAAAGTATTAGAATCTTATTCAAATGATACTATCTCAGATATAGCTGAAAGTATAGAAAAAGGTTATGGACAAAAATTATGGCATAGGTTTATTGGATTACCCGGAAGTATATGAGGAGCGGTATTTTGAAACGCTGGATGCTTTTGATTGGAAGCAGAAAATAACTTTGTAGAAGCGAAGGTTATAGACTTAGAAAATAGACAGGTGTCCATAATGTCTAAAAAGGAAATGTTTTTTTCTTATAGAAGCTCTATTTTGAAGCAAAAAGAGTGAAGGTACTTCCTTGTTAGTGCAAAATTTGATCTGTCCAAAAAGGTAGAAAAGTATTCAAGTGATGTAGACAATATTCACTTTAGAGAGTATAAACAACCAAAAGGAAATACGTGTGGAAGTTTTTTTAAAAACCCCTCTCGTGAACAAACGGCAGGATATCTCATAGAACAAGTATGACTAAAGGGGTATAAGATAGGAGGAGCATCTTTTTCAAAACTTCATGCAAACTTTCTTATGAATGATGGATGAACATATAAAGACTTATTACAATTAATAAATCTTGCCCAAGAGAAAGTGAAAGAAAAATTTGAAATAGATTTAATAAATGAAGTTAGAATTATTACTAATTAAAAAACATGGAAACAATAATGAGGTTACAAAAATACATGTCACAAGCAGGAATATGTTCTCGTAGAAAAGCAGAAGAATATATTTCAAAGTGACTTGTAAAGGTAAATGGAAAGATTGCAAAAATATGAGACAGTATTGATTCTGAGAAAGATAAAATAGTGATGTGAGACACTATAATAGAAGAAGAAAAAAACCTTGTCTACTATAAAATAAACAAACCAAGGGGAATAGTAACGACTTGTGCAGAATTTTGAGATGAAAACATAATAGACATTGTAGACATAAAAGAAAGGGTTTTTCCTATATGAAGACTAGATAAAGAAACAACCTGACTTATACTACTTACGAATGATGGAAGACTTACTAACTATTTGATTCACCCTAGGTATGAACACCAAAAGGAATATATAGTAGAAGTATTTTGAAGGATAGAAGATGACGCTCTTGAAAACATGAGCAGAGGACTGGTGATTCTTTGAAAGCAGACAAAGCAAGCAACCGTAAAAAGAATTTCTTCAGGAACGTTTTCAATTATACTTACAGAAGGAAAGAACAGACAAATAAGAAGAATGGTGGAACAAGTTGGACACAGGGTGAAAAAACTAAAAAGAATTAGAATTGAAAATATAGAGCTATGAAAACTAGGTTTTTGAGAATATAAACATTTAACGAAGTGAGAGAAACAGGGGCTATTTGAAAAAATTTGACTAAAAAAACATGACTAACTCATCCATGTTTTTTTTAGAAAAAGCATCTCAGCTTTTATTGTTTTGAGTATTCTCAAAAACTTTATTTTCATTTCTTTTTCAGAGCTAAAATCTGAATTTCAGAAATGTTGTAGTTTTATATTCTCTTTAAAAAGAGTATTAAGTGAGGTCATAATTTTTTGTTCTTTCTCTCATATTCCATCCTTTCCAAAACCTCTTTTTTTCATTACCCTAAATATTTGCCTTATTATTTGATCAAGTTGTTTACTTACCTTTTCTCATAGTTTTGAAAAACCCTCTTTTTTCTTTTTTAGATTTCTCTCAAAGGCACTCTTTTCATTTTTTAATATTGTTTTAATATTATTTTTACTTTCTTTTAGTCTTTCTATAACCAGAGGAAGAGCTTCCTTCGCAGTATCTTCATCAATTTCACCAGTCTGAATAGACTTTAGTATATAGGACATACGACTTAATTCACGAATTTCTTTTTTTAGATCAGCCTGAGGTTCAATATTGTATTTCTCTTTAAAAAGAACTATTTGTTCATTTAAATCAAGAATGTAGGTATATATAAGTTCAGCTCTTTGAGTTTGTTCGCTATTATGAACAACAGGAGTGCTATCATCTGAAAAGGACATAGAAATAAATCCATTACAGATAAGGGTAATAAAAACAGATAAAAGCAGTATAAGCTTTTTCATTTATTTTTGTTAATTATTAATATATCCTTATTATATGTAAGTGCTTACTTATATCAAATTATTTACAGAGAATGATTGTTTGTTTTGACCTAGAAACTACTGGATTAGATAAATATAATGATGAAATTATTGAGATTGCTATGACGAAGTTTGATGAAAAAACTTTTGAAATAATAGAGACTTTTTCAACTTTTGTAAACCCAAAAAGAGAAATACCAAGCCTCATATCTAATATTACTAATATTTTTGATTCGGATGTAGAATACGCTCCATTTCTTGATGAGCTAAAAGATAAGATATTGTCCTTTATATGAGACTGTCCACTTCTATGACATAATGTTTACTTTGACAGAGATTTTTTTATAGAAAAAGGAATTGATGTGAGAAGTAATATTGTTTTGGATACATTTTTTCTAGCAAACTTTCTATCATTTAATGAGGCATCCTTAAATTTAGAAATGCTTTGTAAGTCTTTCAAAATAGAGTTTTCTTGAGCTCATAGGGCAGCAAATGATGTCTCTGCCACTATTTCTTTATTTGAAGCTCTCGTGAAAAAATTTGAATGACTCACGAAAAAGAAAAAAGAATTAGTCTACTATATTTTCAATACTTCGAGCGATAAAAATATAGTATACCTAAAAGAGTATATCTTTCATAACTTTACCAGCGATATAGACTTTATAAAGTTCAAAAAAAATATACTTAAGGTCGTATGAAAATACATTGAAGTAGATGATTTTATAATGGACACAAAGTTAGACAATGATCTGTCTATTATGTTTCATGGCTTACCTAAGATAGAAATAAGAGAAAATCAAGCAAAGATGTTAGACGTTGTATTTAACTCTCTCAACAAATCAAAAAAATCAGTTATAGAGGCTCCTACTGGGTTATGAAAAAGTTTTGCATATCTGATACCATCTATAACTCATTCAGTAAAATCAGGAGAAAAGGTGTTTATTTCTACCAAAACAAAAGCACTTCAGGATCAGCTCTACTTTAAGGATTTAGAGTATCTTAAAAAGAACCTTCCTTTTGAGTTTAATTATACCAAACTCAAGGGAAGAAAAAACTATTTAAGTATAAAATGATTTTTCGATGAAATTGTTTTGAGAGACGTAACCTATGAAAAAGTATGTTTTCTGTCTAAAATAACTTTATGGTTATTTGATACTCGTTATTGAGAGCTCGATGAGCTGAGTTATTATGGAAAAGAGTTTTCTTTTCTTAGGTTTGTAAGCTCAGACATTTTTTCTTTTACGGAAAAGGATGCGGAATATAAACCATATGATTTTTTGTATAAAGCAAGAAAGAAGTTAGACACAGCAAACATTATTGTCATTAATCATTCTCTTCTTTTTTCTGACTTAAAGGGAGAAACAAGCGTACTTTGAAATATAGACAACCTCGTTATAGATGAGGCACATAATGTCGAAGACTCTATAACAGAGTCGCTAAGAAACAGATTAAACATGAGGAATCTAGAGGATGTATTTAAGTATATAGAGACCATGTGTGACAAGAAAGAGATAAAAAAAATCAAGTTTATTAATCCGAAAGAAAAACTACTTTCAGACTTAGGAGTTATTTTTGATTATTGTTTTTCTTATATTCATTCGAAGGTAAGCGATAAATCAAATTATAAAGTGGCGCTTCTCAAAGAGGACTTTTTCGGAGAGTTAGAGTTTGATGTCCTATCAAAAAAAATAGAATCAAATTTTCTGTCTATAATAGACTTTTTGTCTACTACGGAAGAATTTGATTTTTCAAGAGAAATACTTTCTCTAAAGGCTTATTTTGATTTAATAAAAATCATTTTAGACAAAAAAGGAGACAAAGAGTATATTAGAATTTTGACATTTAATGATCACCAGGGGGTTGTTTTGGAGTATACACTTTTAAATCCAGGAGATTATCTACAAACTAATCTATGGGATAAAATACATTCAGTTACCCTTACTTCAGCAACGCTAAAAATATGAGACAGCTTTGATTACCTAAAGAAGATATTATATTTAGATGATTTTGACTTTTATTCATATGAAAGTGATTTCGATTATAAAACACAAGCAACACTCTTTATTCCAAATGATCTTTGAAATATAAAAAATAATTCTAAACAAATTATAGATTTTTTGTGAAAATTTTATACTGCTGTTAGGTGAAGAACGTTGACCTTATTAACCAGCTTTAATATGATAAGGCAAATCTATACGAGTAATAATATGGATCTAAAGAAAGAAGGGATACATTTATATGCTCAATCTATAGGAGGAAGTAAGGCGAAACTTATGAGGTCTTATTTAGAGAGTCCTGAAGACTCTATACTATTAGGGACCGATAGCTTTTGGGAGTGAATTGATATGTCCTGAGACGATTTGAAGTATTTAATTATTCATAAGTTTCCTTTTTTGGTTCCTACTGATCCAATATTTCAAGCAAGAAGCGTGTTTTTTGAGGAACCTTTTTCACAGTATTCAATGCCTAAGGCAATTATAAAGCTGAAACAGTGATTTGGAAGGCTTATAAGAAGTAAAAAAGATACTGGAGTTGTAGTACTGCTGGACGATAGAATTTTTTCTACTACATGGTGAAGAGCTTTCTTTGATGCCTTTCCAGCAGAGATAAATATAAAACAAGGAAGTTCGGAGAAGTTTATAGAAATTCTTGAAAAGAATATATAAAAGAATCCCTCCCCTTTCACTGCGTTACAGGTACTCCCTTTGGAAAAGGGAGATTAAAGTACAGTAAAAATAAAGACCTTACAATGTAAAGTCTTTTTTTTGGTCCGAGTAATGAAAATATGGTAATATTATAGAGATTATTTTTTAATAAAGCATAAATGTCTTTAGAAACAGAAAATAAAACAGAGGAAGAAATAGATACTTCGAATATATTTGAGGAATTTAATGATGACTCTGATCTAAAAAAAGAAGTAAAAGGAATGGTTGACTCCCAAGAGAAAGACGCATTTTACTATTTATCCATGTTTGGGACTTTTGTACAAAACACTTTTTGGGTATTACTTCTTGTTCTCGTACTCTTATATGGGTATATATTTATTCAGGAAAATGAAAATATAAAAGACTCAAATATATTAGATCCATTTTGTGTTATTTTTTTATGAGATATAAAAAATACAAATACATTTTGTTCCTCTATAACCTCTTTGAATAAAGAGTATGAAAAGCAATTAGAAGTAAGCAAGGAATCTCAGGTAACAGATATTATTTCGATATTAGAACAGCTCTATAAGTTGGAGCATTTTCTAAAAACAAAGGAGATCACATTCTTGTCAGATAGAACAGAGTCTAAATTGCAAGCTCTAAAAATACTTGAAGAATTTGATACCTTGAAAAATGCTTTTGAGCCAATAGAAAAGGACAAAATACTTTGTTATGATATAGAAATAAATAGTGAAAATATTTTTAAAGCAAGGTGTGAAGCGTTTTCAGCTTGATATGAAGATGAAATAAAGGGGTTTGATGGTACGGATGATTTTTTCATAAAGTGAACCTCAATATCAATCGCAAATAGCTTTTTAAATTTTATAGAAAAAAATTCGGATGAACTTAAGGTTCTCGATAGGCAAAAGATCTTTTCTTCTCAAAATATTATTTGAGACTCTACCTGATTTACGAATAAAACCACTTTTTACCTGAAGCTGAAGTATAGCGCGAACAATTTATCTTTATAAAGACCATATCTATGAAAATGACAAATAGACAACGTAATTCTGTAATAATACATGTATTTTTTTATACCGTATTATTAATAGTGTTATTATATCTTTTAGTATCGTTTTTTTATCCTAAAATTATTTCTTTAGAACAAAGAAAGGAAGATACCAGAACACTCTCAGAATCTATAGAGAGTGTAGAGAAGTCATGAATTACATTTGAAGAATTCCAAGCTTTGAGTAGTGGAGTTGAAAAAAGTTCTTATGTAACAGAAGTCCTCAAAAGCATAACGAAGGATTTTTACTCAGAAAACCTTATGAACAATGACTTTCAAAAATTTAGTGATTTCTTAGATTCAAAAAAGATTGAGCTTAATAGTGATGAAGTAAAAGATATTTTAAACAAAAGAGATGAGAAAATAGTGCAAATATTTCCATCGTATTCAGATAGTTATGTAGTAACAGAGAGCGACTCTTTAACAGACTTTAAGTTTATTAACTATATTGAATCACTACTAGAAACCTTTAGTTTATCGTATTCAGATTCAATAGGAATTAAAAGTTTGGTTCTAATTGATGATTTTATTTCCCCTAATGCGAATGAAAAATCACTCGAAACGAACTTGTTCTATATTCCGGTAAAGCTCAGTCTTACAGGGAATAAAGAAGGGATTATAAATTTTCTACATTATGTAGAAAATGTCGGGAAGATATATGAGGAAGATAAAGATATAAAAATATATACCGATACCTTTTTAAATAAAAATGGAAGAAAAACAGTTTTAGAAGGAGATAACCGTAAAGAAAGCTACCCTGGCTTAAGTAAGTACAATATCTATGAGAATCAAATAATCGACCTTGAAGTTTTAAAAATGGAAGAATACATTGACTCTTCAGATAAAACGAGAGATGAAGAAGGCTTTCTCTCTTTTATAAAGAAAACTCAAGGAGCTGAAAAAATAGAAGTAGAAGTAAAGTTAAATTTTTATGTAAAAGGCTTTCCTCACTATAAACTAGAAGGCTTCGTAAAAGAGGTGTTAACGGAATATGAACAATTAAAAAAAGATATTAATGTGAGGTTAAAAGATACAAAAATCAGGCCATATGTAGTAAGTAAATTAAAGAATGCAAATATATACCTCAATGAGGTATCAAAAGACATAGGAGATATTCGAGTGTCTCTTAGAAAAAAGCAGGACCTCGATGAGTTATATAAAAGGGCAGTTGATTACAGCTCAATATTTAGCTCCTACAGGAAACAACTTCTAAAATAAGTATTTAAAAAATATTCTAACAGTACCCCCATGAACTACAAGGAAATAATAGAACAATTAAAAGACTTAGTATATAAGTGAGACAATATTCAACAAATTGCTGACTATATTATTTTGGCAGCTGTTTTATGAGACTGTTCAGATATACACATTGAACCCTTAAGTTCTTATGTAAGATTAAGATATAGGCTTGATGGTGAGCTGAGAGAAATACTAGAATATCAGTCGTTTCTTCATAGTGGAATAATAGCAAGATTTAAAATATTATCCGATTTAAAAATAGATGAATCAAGAATACCTCAAGATGGAAGAATTAGTAAAACCATAGAAGGGAAGTCACTAGACCTGAGAGTTTCTACTCTTCCTACGGTGCATGGAGAGAAAGTAGTTATGAGAATAGTAGACAAAAGTAAGACCATACCAAAGTTGACAGAACTATGAATAGAATGACAAAACCTAGACTTAGTAAAGAAGGCAATTGATCTTCCGAATGGAATTATACTTACATCTTGACCTACCGGTTCGGGTAAGTCGACAACGCTTTATTCTGCTTTGACCGTGTTAAATAAAATAGGAGTAAATATAATGACACTAGAAGACCCGGTCGAAAACCAGGTCGATGGGATTAGTCAATCACAAGTGAAACCAGCTATATGATATACGTTTGCTAATGGACTCAGAACAGCACTGAGGCAGGATCCAGATATCATAATGGTATGAGAAATGAGAGACAAGGAAACAGTTGATATTGCCATAGAGGCATCTTTGACAGGGCATTTGGTTTTGTCTACTATCCATACAAACAATGCCTCAGAAACTATTACGAGGATACTCAATATGGGGGTTCAGCCGTTCTTGATACCTGCTTCTGTGAATGGTATTATTGCCCAAAGGCTGGTAAAAAAACTCTGTACTTGTAAAAAACAAATACCATTGAGTGAATTATGACAAGAAACTTTGTCTAACATAAAAAATGCCATAAATATAACGTCTAAAACAGAACTCTCGGCAAGGGTTTGAGATAAACTTAAAAGCCCCACCTTCTATTGACCGGTATGATGTGATGAATGTGATGGAAACGGTTATAAGTGAAGAGTATGATTATATGAAGTTTTAGAGATTACCCCTTGAGTAAAAGAAATGGTTCTTTCAGGAGCATCTGCTTTTAATATAAATAAACAGGCAATAAAAGATGGAATGATTTCTTTGGAACAAGACGGTATAATGAAAGCATTAAATGGACTTACGAGTCTAGAGGAAGTATATAGAGTATCAAAAACACAAAAGGGATAATCCATCCCCCAGCCCCTTACCTTTCATACGAAAGGAAGGGGAGAAGGAAAAGGTTTGCAGTATTGCTTCCTTTAGAATTAAAGGAAGCTGTCCGAAGGACTGATGGATTATAAAACAGATAATTATTTACTAACGATAGTATTATGGCAGATTTTCTTATTATTGATGAAAACAAAAAGTGAGTAGACAATAAAAATGTCCACAATAAAAAACCAGTTGAAGACAAGACTTTTTCTGATAAAATAAACGATCTAGTTCTATCTTTACAAAAAGTAAAGACCAAGGAAAAGGTTATTTTTTATAGACTTTTGTCTACTATGACCAATGCATGAATGAGCCTGGTAAAGTCAGTAAGTGTTCTAGAAAAACAAGAAAAAAACCCAGTTTTTAAAAAAATATTGTGAAGATTTAGTGAAGAACTGAGAGCTTGAAAAAATCTATCAGAGTGTTTAGAGTTGTATTCATCAAGTTTTAGTGAAGCTGAGATATGAATTGTGAAGTCTTGAGAAAAAACCTGAGGTCTCAATAAGGCACTCACAGATTTAGCAAACCAAATAGAAAAGGTAGAGTCAATATCATGAAAGATTAAATGAGCTATGATGTATCCTTTCTTTATTATAGTAGTAGTGGTAGGAGTGGTTTCTGTTATGATGACTATGGTAGTTCCAAAATTATTAGATATTTTTGATGACAAAAGCACACTCCCAGCATCTACAAAAGCCCTTATGGCAGTGTCAGATATGTTTAGGGACTATTGGTTTATAATGATACTTATCTTTGTTATCATCTTTATTGTGGTTTTCATTTGGAAAAAAACACCAGATGGAAAGTATATTTTTGATAACTTTTTACTGAATATACCAATCTTTTGATGAATAAATAGAAAGCTTGTTTTATCTAAATTTTCGAGAGTGTTTGCTTGACTTCTTTCTTCTGGAGTATCAGTAGTGGAGTCTTTGAAAATTACTTCTGAAGCAGTTTGAAACGAGGTATACAAGCAGAGGATACTTCTTCTCTGAGAAGATGTACAACAGGGAATCAAAATATGGGAATCTCTGGATGGAGATAAACTCTTTCCTGAAATGATGGTTCAAATGGTACAGGTGTGAGAACAAACAGCGAAATTGGACACAACCATTATTAAAGTAGCGGAGTTTTATGATGAACAAGTAGATAATACGATTAGGGTATTAAACAAGCTTTTAGAGCCATTTATTATAGTATTCCTAGCAGTTGTTGTTTGATTTATTGCACTGGCGATTATGCAGCCGATTATGAACTTAGCGGATACTATTAGTAACGGGTAGATGCCTGAAGGACAGAGGGGGTTACATATTTAACCCGCCCCTAGCCCTTCCCTAATATTAGGGAGGGGTATTTTCTGTTTTTTTTAATGTGATCTTATGTGAAGAATATGTGAAAAATAGGGGTGGTGGTTTGACTTTGGTATGCAATAATAGTATGATGCCCAAGTTACAAATTTTTGGTCCTTAAAATATTCCGAAAACACGCCCTGTAAAGGGAAAAAGAACCAAATATAATTAAGAGCTTTATTTTCTCAAGCTAGTTTTTGTTGTATGACTTTGGGGAATAGAATAGAATCTTTCATTTAGCAAATAGCTTTAGCTGTTTGCGATTATTCTATTTTGCTTCCCAAAGTTGTATACATAACTTTTGGGTTAAGGCTTTAACCTTTGTATTTTACGATAGCCCAATAATAATTATGATACCAACGAATAAAAAAATAGCTGTTCTTCATCCTTATATATATAAGGTATGATGAGCTGTAAAAATGATGATATATATGTCAGAGTTTTTACAAAAGAACAATAGTGTAATATTTCATACCCTTTCTTATAATGAAACTGTTTTTTCTCAGGAAAAAATTAATTTTCAAGTTAAAAGTTATTTTTCAAATAACGTACTAAAATTTTTTAGCTTTATTTGTATTGCTTTTAATATAAGAAAGAATGATTTTATTATCGTTTGAAACTCACCTATGCATTTTGTATGAGTGCTTTCAAAAATACTATTCCGTTCCAAAGCGAAAATTATTTGGTGGAATCATCATTGCCCTTGGTACTATAGTATAAATGCAAATCTTTTTATAAGGTTGAAACGATATATTGAAAAGCGTTTGGTGAAGAGAATTGATAGGGTGCTATCAAATAGTAAGTATTTGAAGTGAGTAATAGATAATACTTGGAACATAGATTCAAAAATTTTATATCCTGTTTTAGATGATAGGTTTTTGAATTATAAATATGGAGAAATGACAAAAGATAATATTATCTTGAGTTATGGGAGACGGGAGGCTGGTAAAAACCTTGAAATGATTTTTAATACTTACGATGACTTGAAAAATAAAATCTCTGATTTAATTTTGATAGTTTGATGAGAATGATCTGAACTTCAAAAGTTTATACCAAAATATAAGAATGATAGAAATGTGAAGTTTTTATGAAACTTGAATATAAATCAAGTTTTAGAAAACCTGAGCACTTCAACTCTCTTTTTATTCCCCTCAAAGATTGATTCATTTTGACTCGTTCAATTAGAATCAATGTCTGCTTGAAATCCTGTTATATGTTTTAAGAAAAAATCAGAAGAAGAAATTGTTACAAATGGAGTGAATGGATTTTGTGTAGAATCTGAAAATGATTTTATACAGAAGACTCACGAAGTTTTAATAAATCCAACTCTGAGGAAAACATTATCTCTATGATCTTTAGAAACTTCTAAGAGATTCACCTCCAAGACTTTTGAAAAACAATTGGAAAATATATTTGGGTTTTAACACAACTTTTATTTACATAATATCTATGATATATGAATTTATTTAAAAAAACTGTTGCAAGTATTGCATTAGTTGCTCTTGTTTCAGGGATTTTCTCTACAGGAGTATCTGCATACTCAACAGCTCAACTTGAAGCTGCTAATGATTTAGCTGCTAAAGGTATAATTAACGCTCAAGCAGACGCTGCTGGTTACAATCTTGATCAAAACGTATTAAGACAAGAAATCGCTGCTGTTGCTAGAGGTGTTGCAGGTTTAGAAAAAACTACTGTTGCTGAAGGGATTTTCTCTGATGTAACTGCTACTGCTCCTAATAACTGGGCTGTATATTCTGTTGAAGCCTTAGCAAACGCTGGGTTAATCGCAAAAAACCCTACATTTAGACCAGAAGACAAAATATCTAAAGCAGAAGCTATAGGTATGGTTGTAAAAGCTGCATTCGGTGATGCTTACGCTTACGATGCTGCTAAAGGAACTTCTTGGCAAGAACAAGTTGTTGCATTTGCTGTAGAAAACGGAGTTGCCGCTAACTTCACTAACTACGATACTGCTGCTACTAGAGGTTTTGTATTTGATTCAGGTTCTGCTGCACTTGCTGCTGGAGAAACTGCTGATGAAGATGATTTACTAGGAGACCTTCTTGGAGGTTTACTTGGTGATGATGAAGATGAAACTGATACTGAAACTGATACAGACACTGAAACTCCTGTAGTTTCTGGTGATAATGTATTAACAGTTACTCTTTCTCCTGAAACTCCAGACGGTGGTGATTTACCTAACACTGCAAAATGAGTAGCTGTTGCTGCTTATGATGTTACTGCTGGTTCAGAAGATGTAACTATTAACTCAGCTGTATTCAAAAGAACTGGACTTGGTTCTAGTGATGCGGTTACACAAATAGCTGTATTTGAAAATGCTGGAAGAGCTTCAAAAGTAAAAACATTTAACTCTTCTAGTGACGATGCTACGGTTAATTTTTCTCCTGCTGTTGTTGTAAAAGCTGGTGAAACAAAAACTCTAGTTGCAAAAGTAAATACTTCTTCTACTGGTAACTTCGCTATAGAATTAGATAGTTTAAATGCTACTTCTACTATTGAAGGAGAAAATATTCTTGGTAATGAATTTGAAGTACAATCTACTCTTGCTTCAACTTGAAGTCTTTCTAATGATGGAAGTGTTACAAGTCCTAAATTAGGTGAAGATCAAGCAGAATTATTTAAATTTAAATTTAAAAATGACTCTGCTTCAAATGAAGACATTACTTTAACTGAAATTACTTTAAAAGAAAACGGAACTATTGATGAAGAAGAAGAACTTGCTAATGTTGCTCTTTACCACGATGGTGAAAAAGTTGCTGAAGTTGCTTCTCTTACTTCTAAATACGTTACTTTTGACTTAGGTGATGGTGTTGAAATTAAAGAAGGAAAAACTGAAAAATTCCTTGTAAAAGCAGACGTTATTGGTTGAGCATCAAAAACTGTAGATTTCTATCTTGATAATGTTTTAGATGTTTCTGCTACTGCTTCTAAATATGGTTATGTAAATGCTGTAAATACTGATTTAACTTCAGGAAGTACTGCTGTAACTGTACAAGCAGGTGAAATAACTATTTCTGCTACTGATGCATCAAATACGGATATCAGAAAAGATAAAAATGATGTTGAGTTTGGTAGAATTAAGATTACTGCAAATGCAGGAAAAGACTTAGAATTACAAGAACTTAAAGTTCAATTTGTAAATACTGATGCTACTTCTCCTGATAATATTTCAACTCTTTTAGAAAATGTTGAATTATATGATGAAACAAATGGTACAGTATATGATTTAACTGCTCCTGGAACTGCAGGAACTACTGAAAAATATACTGAAACAAGTCTTACTATAGCTATAGCAAATGGTGCAGCGTTAGATCTTATTATAAGAGCTGACACTAAAGATACTGCTGCTGTTACTGGAGCTAAAATAACAGCTTCTATTGATGTAAGCAATGATGTTAAAATTGTTGAATTAGAAGATGATACTGAGGTAAGTGATAAAATACCTGCTGCAGTTTCATTTAAAACTATAACAGGAGTTGCTTCTTCTGTAACGATAAATAACGTAGCTATGTCTACTACAAAATCTGCTGTTATTGGATCTACAGGTGTTGAAGTTCTTAACTTTGAGGTAAAAGCTGATAACGACGCTTCTGATCTTACTGTTGATGAAATTAAAGTAAAAGGTAATGTAAACGATGCAAAACAAGAAGTTACTACTATTACAGTAAGTGGTACTGCTACTGCTGGTAATCAAGTAATTGTTACTGCTCCAAACGCTTACATAACAGCTACTATAGCTGCTGGTACTTCTGCTACTGCTGCTACTGCTATAGCTGCTGCTATAAATGCAGATTCTAACTACACAGCAACTGCTACAGATTCTGTAGTAACAGTTACCGCAGCTTCATATCAAAATGAAACTGATATTACTATTGCTGATGGTAATGGTCTTACTTTTGTTACTGCTGTAACAAATGGTGCTTCTACTACTGCTGCTTCTGCTGTTGCTGCAGTTGCTCAAGTTGATACTGTTACTTTAGCTGGTACTTCTGGTACTGCGAATGTTACTTTAGCTGGTGGTCTAACTAAGCTTGCAACATTTAATACAGATCTAACTACAACTGCTTCTGACTTTGTTACTGCTCACGCTGCTGCTTATGCTGCTGTGAACATAACTGTAACAAGTGCTGGTGCTGACCTAATCTTTACTTCTGCTACTGCTGGTACTGCATTTACAAGTCCTGCAATAACTAATGTAGGTGTAGATCTAGCTGGTACTGTAGTTAATACTACAGCTAACGTTGTTGGTGCTCCTATTCAAGCAGTTACTGCTACCACTGTTGATCAAACAAGAATCAACGCACTATATTTATACGAAGATGATACTCTATTAGATAAAGTATCTGGTTCTCAATTAGCTTCTGGTGTTGCTACATTCAACGGATTTAAAATTAATGTTCCTAAAAACTCTTCTAAGAGATTTATGGTAAAAGCTGATTTTATTGATGATACAAATCAAGGAAATGATACTGTTCAATTTCAACTTACTGGATATTCTGTAGAAGATGATGAATCAGATAATGTATACACTTCTACTGATAGAGATAGCGATGGAGACTTAGTAGATCAATCTGCTCAAATCACTTCCGCTAGAGTTGTTACTATCAAAGGTGTTGGTACTCTTGCTAACGCTGTTGACACTACAGACTCAGAAGTAGATAAAGATAAAAATATTCTTGGTGGAGTTACTTCTGGGTTTGTTGCAAGTTACGAATTAACTGCTACAAATGAAGCAATTGAAATCAAAGACTTTACATTAACAAATACTAATGGTGTTCTTTCAAATGCTGTATCTGAAGTTATTGTTTACGCAAATGATAAAACTACAGAAGTAGCAAGAGAAACAGTTGTTTCTGGTGTTGAAACAGTGACTTTTGATAATGCTAACTTTGTTGTTGCTGAAGGAACTTCTAACGTTTACGTTAAAGTAATTACTCATAAACAAGGTAAAGATCAAGCTGGACAACAAACTGCTGATTTAGCTTTCACTCTTACTATTACTGACGCAGAATGAGATGCATCTGGTAAAGATGTTACTCTGCCAACTGTAACAGGTAACTCAAAGAACTTCTCTGTAAACTCTACAAGAATTTCTGCTATATCTTTTGTTAATCAACAAGGTAGTGTTAAAGTAGCTGATAAATTAGCTCATAACACATCTCAAATAGTTGCTATACTTGCTGTTACTACAGATTCATCTGTAAATACAGATCCTGCTGATGGAGGTAATTTAAAAACAGTTCTAGACCTTATTGAAATTGAAAAACAATGAGTTCAATTAGATAGTATTAAAATTACTAAAATTAATGGTTCTGATACAGATGGTCAAGCTGCAGCTGCTAACTTAATTGCTGGTACTAACAATACTTATTTTGATACTACTCTATTAACAGGTAGTGATGCAAAAATTGATAATGGTACTACTGCATACTTCAAAATTGAAGGTACACCTACTTTAACTGCTACAGATAGTGAATCACTAAAAATATCTGTTGCTAATTTAGATGATGGTACTGACGATAATGCTGGTATTGAGTATAAATCAGACGGTTCTTCTAATAATACTTTAGTTACCTCATTAAGACTATGAGATTCTAGAGTTGATGGAATTACTATATCTGAATAATTCGTTATTCATTCAAAACTTATTTAATTAGGTTCAAAGAACCCTCTTGTAAAAGAGGGTTCTTTTTTTGTGTGGAAAAACCCCCTCCCCAGCCCTCCCCCCAAGGGAGCAGAAGAGAGAGAGCTGTTTGCATTTTACTATAAGTTGGATATAATAGAGGAAATTAGTTTTTAATTATAGAGTTATGACAGATAATACATATTACACACAACAAGAAGTAGATATAATGATAAAGGAGAGTATTGTTAAAAATGCAAAAAAAGCAGCAAATGAGATTCAAGCAATAGAATTAAAAAATAAAGATATTTCTTATGTATAGTATTAAATATACACATAAAGCGTATCTAAAAATAGATAACTTTGTTAATTCTTACAAAAGTACATTTATAAAAATTTACTCAGATACATGAATTGAAGATGAGAAATTAATTATCAAAAATTATATTGAAGTTTGAGAAAGGTTTTATGAAAACATTAAGAATAAACTGGAAGATATATTCACACAAGAAATTATTTTATGAAAATTTATAGACGCAAAACAGCAAGAACATGTTGTATTATCAATAAATAATTTTAGGATGTTTGTATATTATAATGAGGATTGAAAAAGAAAAGAAAGATATATAGATGATATAGAGTTTTCTAGAAGGTAGGCTATAAAACTCTCTGTTATAATAGAGGGAATTAGTTTTTAATTATGGAGCTATGTATGATATAAAAATATTCTTGGAAGAAGATTGAAAGTTTTCAGCCAGAGTAAAGGCATGAAAGGAAATAGTATATTGAGTATGAAAAAATCAAGAGGGATTGATGGAAGATATAAGGGAGTGACTAGAAATTTCTTTTTGTGGAGAGAATAATGCCCACCCTCAGTCCCTTCCTAGTAAGGAGGGGAATTAGAGAGCTGTTTGCATTTTGTTGTAAGTTGAATATAATAGAGGAAATTAGTTTTTAATTTATGGAAGTATGGCAGTAATAAGTGTGGAAGTACCGGATAATATTGCGAAGAAGTTTTCTCATAAAACAGTAACTCTAGATTCTTTATATGATTATTATGAAGACACACAAAAATGGAGTTGAGTGAAAGTTGGAGAAAAAGCAAGTGTAGTACTGGATTATTTAAAAGAAATAGACTAAAACTATGACAAAAAGTTGGATGAAATTTCTCTTAAAGCTTGATAGTAAAAAAAGATTCAAAATGAGAGTTATTATTGAAAAAATACTCAAAAATGATTTTGAAGGACTAGAGGTACAAGTTCTGTTGTGAAAACAAAATTTTTATAAGATAAGAGTATGAAAAATAAGGGTTATATTCATTAAATCAGATGATGAAAATATTATTGAGGATATTTGATATAGATGAGATATATACAAATGACTATAGATTAGGTTTAAAGAACTCTCTTGTAAAAAAGGGTTCTTTTTTTGCTTGAAATTTTAATATTTATCTTTATAATAAGCCATATTTTTAATACTTAAATACCATAACAGATGAAATATATAGTTTGAATTTTTATTATACTAATGAGTCTTACCTCATGTGGAATAGGAAGTGATAAGCAAGTAGATACAGAATTCCTTACGGGAGCATACGTAAGTGAGTTTCATGAGCTTGATCTTGCTGGAAGAGAACTCACTCAAGTTCCAGACTTTGAGAAGTACCTTACTGGGAGTTATATATACGACGTATGGAGTATTAACCTACAAAGAAATAATATTAAGAAAATAGATTCAAAAGTATTTGCTTTCTTCCCAAACCTAAAAGAAGTAAACCTGAGCTATAACAAAATAGAAAAGATAACACTTGCTGATCTTCCTATAGAAAAATTACTGATTCATAAGAATGAAATTGAAAGTGCTGATATAGAGGGGCTAGAGAGTTTGAAAGAAGTAAATATATGATATAATGAACTCGAGTCATCAAAAGATATCAAACTTCCTACTAGCCTAGAAAGCCTTGAGTTACAACACAATAAACTAGAAGATATTAGTTGAGTTGAAAAGCTTACAGAGTTGAATAAAATAAAGTTAGAGTTTAACGAATTAGAAGATACTGATATGGTAGTGCTAAAAGACCTAAAAAAATTAAAGTTTATATCAGTTGGAAAAAATAAACTCAGTGAAGACCTAGAAAAAGGGTTTATTAACTTCAATGAAGTAATGAGTGAGAAACAATAAAAAACTTTTTAATAAAGGCTATTTCAGATCTGAAATAGCCTTTATTAAAAAATATAAAACTATCTTGTAAATGAGAAATATATATATAAATTAGACTTTTATTAACTTGAGCTTATTTTAAGTGTATGTATATATTTACATACTTTATCTCATTATTTATAATTAATATGAAATATAATAGTGAAAGGAGCAGGAACAAATGAGTGGCAATACTTGTTTTTTTTATGCTGATTTTTTCTCAGTTCAACTTTGTTTGAATGACACAAGCAAGTAGTGCTATATCTAGAGATGGGCTCCTACTCGAACTTCCTTTTGATGGAAGCTCTGAAGATACGAGCTGAAGGAATAAAAAAATTATAGAGAATAATGTAACATTTCAGTCAAAAACAAGCACTACCCCTGGAAGTGTATATTTTCCATGAGCTTCTTGGCTACAGACAAACCTTGGTTGGTCAGCTGGAATATATGGTCAATATACAGTAAGCTTTTGGATGAAAGGTCAAGCAGAAGCCAATACTGAAAAAGTAATTTTTAGTTCTGATAAATGAGATATACTTTCAGTTAATCATTATTCAAATAATACGAACAAATGTAGGTTTGTTACTTCTCAGTTTGATTGTGATAATCTTTTTGATAACGAGTGGCACAATGTCATTATCAGAAAAAAGGGAAGTTATAATAAAGTATTTATAGATGGTCAAAAAGTATACGATAAAAAAGAAGTAAAAGGAGCTATAGGGTATAATATAGGTATTGGAGGAAGCTTAAAGGGGAATATAAAAAATCAACATTTACAAACCTCTTATGCAGTAGAAAAGGCTAGGCAATATGGGTGAAGGTATCAAAAATACTATAATAAATGAGAGTTTCGTTACCCATTTAATGGAAATAGTATCAGCCACTTTCGTTTCTACGATAAAGCACTTGGAGAGTCCGAACTTACGGCACTTATAAAGGAACTAGATTATCTAAAGTTTGCTCGTAGTACGAAAGTAGAAACTTACAAAGATGTCCTCTATGCGAAAGCAGTTTCTTATAGTTCTATACTCTGAAAAAAGGAGTATACTATCAGATTTTCTGTTCAAACCCCTGTATCAGGGAGAAATAACTCAGCAAACGGAAGTTCAGGAAGAGGAATGAACAATATACAAACTCTTTTTTCTACCAATGCATCTAACCAAAAAGATACATTGAACCTCACTCTTTCCAAGGAATATACCTGTGGTACTCCACTTGGAAGCTTTGATTGTAGTGCTTTACGTGATGGGCAAACTCATCAATTCCTTATAAGAAACGATGGGCAAAATATAAAAATTTATTTGGATGGTGAACTCAAGTTTGAAAGAACATGAGTATCTCTTCAGGCAGGAAGTCAGCTTACTTTACAAAATTCACCAGTATGAGTTGATCGTAAAAACTATTATCAAAACTATATGTGAGAATCATATAGTTGTTATAACGGATTTTTACAGAATGGTTATTGGGTATGTC
>Ga0228669_1000126_pt1 | contig 48822 bp, 39 predicted proteins | sample 84DmetaG_FD_182700 | JGI IMG/M metagenome (GOLD analysis project Ga0228669, IMG submission 182700) | Seawater microbial communities from Monterey Bay, California, United States - 84D | ecosystem: Environmental > Aquatic > Marine > Coastal | place: USA: California | collected 2016-10-11 | reverse complement strand
CAACTTCTTCTATCCTTGATTGATAAGGCACATATAATTTCACAGCTTCAAAAACATGTTGAATTGCAGCGATAACTACCGAAGCTTTTTCTCGATTTACAGCAATTAAATTATACAAAGCACCATGCGGTTTTACATGATGAATAGTTGCGTTTTGGAGCAGTGCTCTTTCTTTAAAAACAATAAGTTGATCTTCTAGACTTTTTTGAAGGTTATTATTTGAAATATCCAAAACTTTACGCCCAAAATTTTGTCGATCAGGAAAGGATGGGTGTGCTCCTATTTTTACTTTATGTTGAATAGCCAGCTGAATTACATTATCTATAATTTCTATGGAACCTGCGTGTGCTCCACAAGAAATATTACAAGAAGAAATGAGTGGCATTATGATGTGCTCATTATGTAACCCTTCACCAAGATCGCAGTTAATATCTATCATCAAAAAATATTAAATTCAAAAACTTTGTCTAGGCCTCTTAATCCAAGAAAAATAGTTACAATCAAAATAATAAATCCTAAAATATTTTGGAATTTAGAATTCACATACTTTCCTAAAACTACTTTTTTATTCACAATCCAAAGGAGTATTCCTGCTACTACCGGAAGTAAAATACCATTAGCTACCTGTGCAAATTTAATGATCTCTATAGGCTTAAGACCCAACGATGAAAATACAACACCTAATGATAAGATTAGAAACCAAACAGCTCTAAATTGTTTTGATTTTAGTCCAGATTCCCATCCAAAACATCCTCTAGCTACATAAGCTGCGGCTAAAGGTGCAGTAATTGCTGAGGTAATTCCTGCAGCAAATAACCCAATCCCTAAAAAATAACTTGCAAAATCTCCATACAAAGGTGCTAGACTTTTCGCTAAGTCTGCTGCACTTGAAATTTCTCCCAAACCTATAGATGAGGCTGAAATAATGATAGCCATGGAAACAAGCCCTCCCAAAGCAATAGAAATTATAGTATCTTTTCTTACCGCTTTTAAGTCATTAGGATTATTCCATTTTTCTTTGACTAAAGATGCATGTAAAAATAAATTATAGGGTACTACAGTAGTTCCTACTAAGCCTAGTATTGTTAATAAGCTACCTTCTGGAAATGAGGGAGTTATAGCGCCTTTTAATATATCAGAAATAGCTGGTTTTGTTAAAAAAGCCGTAATTAAAAAAGAGATACTCATAATAACCACTAGCATTACCAATACTCTTTCCAGAAATTTATAATTCCCTATGTAAAGTAATATAAAGGCTATAATTCCAACTACAAAACTCAATATATTGAGTGAATAGTTTCCCAAAGCAATTCTTAATTCTCCTGTAATAGTTTCTAATCCTAATATACCTCCACTAATATTCCCTGCCTCATAGGAAGCATTTCCTACAACAATTGCCGATAAAATAAGGAGTAATATTAATTTATTGATTATTGGGTGTTTAATTTCAGCTCTAATGACCTCAGATAAGCCTTTTTGAGATATAATTCCCAAACGAGAAGCCATTTCTTGTAATACAATGGTAGCTACAATAGACAATACCATGGCCCAGAGTAAATTAAAGCCAAAATTAACTCCTGCTAATGTACACAAAGTAACGGTTCCTGGGCCTATAAATGCAGCAGCTACAAGAGTTCCTGGGCCTGAATTTTTAAACCAATTCTTAGTCATTAGATGCAGAATTTAGTGCATAAATAGCGAAACTTCCCAACCAATGACCTCCTTCGTAGGAATCGCCAACAACGTTAGGCAAAGAATAGTTAATATGCTCATAAGCGATCTTTTTTAAATGATTATAGGATGGTAAATCCTTAACAATGTCAAACAAAGCCCATGCTCTAGAAAAATTTACGCCATCTAAGTGTACCAATTTTCCGTCTGTTCTATCAGAAACCTCACCAACTGCTAATTGATAATTAATATCTTTTAATTGAGGCAAGAAGTTAGCAAACCAATTTATAAATACTTTTCGAGGTAATACTCGCTTCATTATTGCTGCTTCCTGCAAACAAGGTGATAAAAAATCATAACCACTTGGCTCCCAAGAGATTGGACAATCTGAATCATTTAAATAAAATTTTCTAGCGCTATTTTTTATCATCTCCAACATAGATTCATCACCCACTACTAAAGCATAATCCCATGCAAAAGTTAATCCGAAAGCAGTATTAGGATGTTCTCCAGCTCTAACTGGATAATTTAGATTTGGAATAAAATCTAAATATTTTTGAACAATTAAATCAGTAAGAGGTTGTAGATTATCCTCTAATTCTCTTGCAATTTTATCATCCCATGTATGAAGTGCTTCCGCTAATTTTAAAACCCAAGCCCAACCATAAGTTCTCTCATAACTTTTGTTGTGTTTTCCTAAAAAATAATCTACCTCTTTTAATATATTTTCTTTAGATATATGTTTCAATAACTTGCTTTTAATTTCAGCGTTATTCTCTAATTTTGGAAATTGTTTGAGTAAAGAAACCATACTCCAGTGACCGTGAACAGAAGAATGCCAATCAAAACAGCCATAAAATGCAGGATGAAGCTCTTTGGGAGATTTTAAATCCTTGAAACCGCCGATAGTCTGCCCTAGTTTGTTGGGATATTCTATATCAACACAATGCATAGGTAAATTTACCAGTCGCTGTGCTTGATTCAAATTTAGTATTGGTAACTTTAAAACATCTTTTGAATGCTCTTTAGAAGTTTTTGATGTCTTTGTACAAGCTAAGAATAACAAGACACAAAACACCACAAAATAATTTTTCATAATTAATTTCCTATTTATCTTCTAAAAGTAGACAAAAGAATTCAAAAAAAAAGTAAACTTTATAATGCTTTTACACTTGATAGTATAGCTCCTTAAAAAGCGTAACGTTGAGGACCACCTCTTCTTATTTCTTCATTTGCAAATTCTTCAAACTGCTTAAAGTTTTTTCTAAAAGCATTAGAAAGTTTAAACGCTGTTTTATAGTAAGCAGCATCATTATTCCAAGTAGTTCTAGGACTTAAAACAGATGTCGGAACTCCTGGACATCTTCTAGGTTGTGCAACACCAAAAACAGAATGTATATGGTAATCTTCATACGTATAGTTTCCTAACTCTCCATTTAAAACAGCTGTAATCATAGCCCTTGTATATTTCAAAGCCATTCTTTTTCCAACTCCATATTGACCTCCAGACCAACCGGTGTTTACCAACCAAACATTTACTCCTGCTTCTTTCATTTTCTTACTCAACATTTCTGCATATCGGGTAGGATGAAGTGGCATAAAGGGAGCACCAAAACATGCTGAAAAACTTGGAACAGGTTCTGTCACACCTGCTTCTGTTCCAGCAACTTTTGCTGTATATCCGGATATAAAATGGTAGGCTGCCTGACTGGGAGTTAATTTAGAGATTGGAGGGAGTACTCCGAAGGCATCTGCGGTTAGAAAAAAGATATTTTTTGGGTTTTTACCAATAGAAGGTTTTTGAATATTTTCTATATGTTCAATAGGATAACTAACTCTTGTATTTTGTGTAATTGAGGTATCAGAAAAATCAATTACACCATGTTTATCCATTATTATATTTTCAAGAATTGCGCCTTTTTTAATAGCATGATAAATTTCTGGTTCTTTGTCCTCAGATAAATCTATCGCTTTTGCATAACAACCTCCCTCAAAGTTAAAAACAGTATTTTCATTTGTCCAACCATGCTCGTCATCACCAATTAATTTTCTTTCTGGATCTGCTGATAGAGTCGTTTTTCCTGTTCCAGATAAACCAAAGAAAATAGCAGTATCTTTATTTTTACCAACATTAGCAGAACAGTGCATTGGCAATGTATTTTTAAATACAGGAAGAATAAAGTTTAATGCAGAAAAAATCCCTTTTTTAATTTCTCCTGTGTATCCTGTACCACCTATTAAAGCAATTTTTTTTGTAAAATTTAGTATTGCAAAATTATGTTGTCGGGTACCATCCATAGAAGCATCAGCCATAAAACCTGGTGCATTAATAACTGTCCATTCTGGTAAAAAGTCAACTAACTCTTTAGTTGTTGGCCTTAAAAACATATTATAAGCAAACATATTACTCCATGGATACTCATTTACTACTCGGATATTTAGCTTATAATTGGGGTCTGCACAAGCATAGCTATCTCTTACAAAAATTTCTTTTTCTGATAAATATGATACTACCTTATCATATAACTTATCAAAGTTATCTGTACTGAAAGGAATATTAATATCTCCCCACCAAATTTCATCTTTCGTGATTGTATCTTTAACAATAAAACGATCCATTGGTGAGCGCCCGGTAAATTCTCCGGTGTTAATAGCAATTGCACCCAAGGAGGACTCTTTTCCTTGATTTTTTTTAAGTGTTATTGAGTGTAATTCATTAGAGGATAGTTGATAATGGACTTTTGAACTATTTATTCCTAGACTATTTAACGAAATCGATTTCGTATTTGTATCTATCATATCAATAATTTTTGTTAGTTATAACCAAAGCAAAATTAAACATAATTTTTAGACAAGAAAGAATCACTAATTATTTTATTGATTTTTTTTGTTGATTATTTTAAAAAGAAAAAAATGAGTCATTAATACCCAACCTATCAAGAATAAAAGGCCTCCCATTGGAGTAACAAACCAGATACTTTTTGCAGGAAAATTAAAAATATGAATCGAATAAATAGATCCTGAGAATAAAACAATACCAAAGAAAAATACATAACTCACATAATTTTTTAATTTAATTGAAAAAGAAGAGTGTGTATTTACAAACAATAAAACGATGACATGATATATTTGATATCGAATTCCGGTTTCTAAACTACTCATTTCTCTTGTGGTCAATACATCCTGTAATCCATGCGTGGTAAAAGCTCCAAGTGTAATAGCTATCAAACCAAAGATGCATGTAATTGCTAAATTTTTGTTCATATCTAATTGTGAAAAGAAGTTAACTCAGTCTATTTTTTTTTAAATTCGTTGAATAATCAATTCAAAAATAAACATAATTCTATAATGAGAAACATCCTAGTTATTGGAGCTGGAAAATCTTGTTCGTACTTAACAGACTACCTTCAAAAAAAATCAACTGCTGAAAATTTACACATTACCATTGCAGATATTTCTTTAGAAAACGCTAAGAGTAGTGCTAGAAATCATCCTCACTCATCTGCATTGCAATTTGATGTTTTTAATAAAAATCAACGAAGAAAAGAGATACAAAGAGCTGATATAGTAGTTTCTATGTTACCTGCTAGATTTCATATTGAAGTAGCTAAAGATTGTCTCCATTTCGAAAAACACATGGTTACTGCCTCATATATTTCTCCAGAAATGGAAGAATTAAATAGCGAGGCAGAAAAAAAAGGATTGGTGTTTATGAATGAAATTGGCGTAGATCCTGGAATTGATCATATGAGTGCTATGGAAGTAATTCATAGAATTAGTGATCTTGGAGGAAAAATTATACTTTTTGAGTCTTTTACAGGTGGCTTGGTAGCACCGGAAAGTGATAATAACCTTTGGAACTATAAATTTACTTGGAATCCTAGAAATGTAGTTCTTGCAGGTCAAGGAGGAGCTGCTATGTTTATTCAAGAGGGAACTTACAAATATATACCTTACCATAAATTATTTAGAAGAACAGAATTCTTAACCTTAAATGGCAATGGTAAATTTGAAGCTTATGCTAATAGAGATTCTCTAAAATACAGAGGTATTTATGGCTTAGAAGACATTCGCACCATGTATAGAGGCACCATAAGAAAAGTAGGCTTTTCCAGAGCTTGGAATATTTTTATTCAATTGGGTATGACAGACGATAGCTATACCATAGAAGGCTCTGAAAACATGACATATCGAGATTTTGTGAATTTATTTCTAGCCTATTCTCCTAATGATTCTGTTGAATTGAAATTACGATCTTACCTGAAAATTGACCAAGATGACATCGTTTGGGATAAACTTGTAGAATTAGATCTTTTTAGTCAAACAAAAAAAATAGGATTAAGCAATGCTACACCAGCTCAGATGTTGCAAAAAATACTATCAGACTCTTGGACCCTTGAAGAGGATGAAAAAGATATGATTGTTATGCATCATAAATTTGGGTATGAGTTACATGGTGAAAAACACCAGATAGAAAGTAGTTTAGTTGTAAAGGGAGAAAATCAAACATTTACAGCTATGGCAAAAACAGTTGGATTACCTGTTGCTATTGCAACCCTAAAAATACTAAATAAAGAAATTACGACTCCGGGAGTTCAGTTACCAATAACCAAAGAAGTATATGCTCCAATTTTAAAAGAGCTAGAGCAATATGGCATTATGTTTAAAGAAAAAAAGGTTCCTTATTTAGGATATAATCCTGAAAGTGTTGTTGGTTAAAGCAGTTGTATGATTTTACATATTAAGATAAAAGTCTTTTGTTAAACTTACATATTCTTTAGTATATTCATGACGACCTTTTTCTATAACTAAAGTTGTTTGTTCCAACTCTTTCTGATGAAAAGAAAATTCTAACATACTTCTTTTTGTTTCTGAATTATCAGTTCCTTTAACTCTACAAACCCTCTCTAAAAATAAGTTATTTTTATTTGCCAATTTCACAAAAGAATGCTCCTCCTTAAAAGGAATAATCGTTGTAAAAATTCCCGAATCTGAAAGTAATTTAGAAACCCCTTCCAATAAATCAATAAAGGACAGCGAAGAAGTGAATCTGGCTGTATTTCTTGATTTATTATTAGTCTCAAAATTATCATTATAAAATGGTGGATTGGAGATAATAAGGTCATATTCTTCACCCTCTTCTTTCATTTCCTCTGAAAAATCTTGAAAAGAGCTATGATAACAAAATAAGCGATCAGACCAATCTGATTTTTCAAAATTAGCAACATTTTGCTCATACGCATTAGGATCAATCTCTACTGCATCAATAGTTTCAGCATCACTTCGTTGGGCCATCATTAAAGATACTAACCCAGTTCCTGAACCCACATCTAAAATAGTATCTGGACATGTTTCTAATGAACACCAAGCTCCTAACAGAACGGCATCTGTACCTACTTTCATAGCCGTTTTATCTTGATCAATAGTAAACTCCTTAAAATAAAATGGTTTATTCATTATAAATTATATTTTCAAAAGTAAGCTTTTGATACATTCAAAAATAAAAAACCCGCAACTTTCGTTGCGAGTTTTCTTTTGCAGAGAGGAAGGGATTCGAACCCTCGATACCCTTGAGAGGTATACACACTTTCCAGGCGTGCGCCTTCGACCACTCGGCCACCTCTCTAATTCAAATACAAATCAATTAGACCCTCAGGAGTTTCTACATGTATTTGTTTATTTTCTCTGTCTATTTTTTTTATAAAGTCATCAATCATTGGAATGAAAATCTCTACATCACCATTCTCAATTTCAAACATAGGCTGAGCAGCTTTATCGTTAATATAAACAATGACACCAACATCTCCATGTATTTTGTCTATAACATGAAAACCAATGACTTCATGAAAATAAAAATGATTCCCTTTTAGTTTAGGTAATAGATTTAAAGGAAGATATATACCAGATTTCATTATAAAATCTGCCTCCTCTTCATTATTTACATCCTCAAAATGAACACGTAGCATAGTGCCTCTACTCAACGAACTTTTTTTAATAAAAAATGGAACCAAATTGCCTCCTAAGTCGACAAATACTGATTCCATATTTTTATACAATTCGGGTTCATCGGTATCTAACTTGATAACGACTTCTCCTTTAAAACTGTGTTTTTTTACGATATTGCCCAAATAAAAACAATCTTCTTTACGCATATCGATAAAAGTTTTGCTTATTCAGCAGATTCCTCTTTTTTCTCTTCGGTAGCTTCTTCTGGAGTAGTTTCTTCAGCAACTACTTCTGGAGCAGCTTCTTCAACAACCTCTGGAGCAGCTTCTTCAACGACCTCTGGAGCAGCTTCTTCAGCTACTATTTCTGGAGTAGCTTCTTCAACGGCCTCTGGAGCAGCTTCTTCAGCAACTTCTTCTTCAACAACCTCTGGAGCAACTTCTTCAACAGCAGCAGCAACTCTAGCTTCATTAACAGCTTTCTCTGCTTCTAATGCTTTTGCTTTTGCTTCTGATTTTTCTTTTGCTACATTTTCTTCTTTAGAGGCTACTTTTCCTGCTTTTTCTTCTAACCAAGCCTGGAATTTCTCTTCAGCTTGTTCTTCGGTTAAAGCACCTTTTCTTACACCACCAACTAAATGGTTTTTAAGCATTGCTCCTTTATAAGATAAAATGGTTTTTGCAGTATCTGTTGGTTGTGCACCGTTTTGCAACCATTTTACAGCACCATCAACATCTAAATTAACAGTTGCTGGATTGGTATTAGGGTTGTAAGTTCCTAATTTCTCTAAAAAACGACCATCTCTTTTTGCTCTTGCATCTGCTGCAACAATCCAATAAAATGGTTTTCCTTTTTTTCCGTGTCTTTGTAATCTAATTTTTACTGACATTTTTTTAATTTTTTAAGGTTCTCGACCTTGGTTATTAATAATCTTACCATCTCGTGATAAGTGGGCGCAAATGTACGAAGTTTTTTGAAATTGACGAACTAATTGTATGATAACATTAAAAGGTGCTTGATAAACTAAAAAAAAACCCAAAAGGTGCTTGATAAACTAAAAAAAACCCCAAAAGGGGCTTTAATTTTACTCTGTAAATTCCTCAAAAGTCTTTAGTTGAATAGCTTCCTTAAATTTTATTTTCTTTGAAATATTGTCAAAGTCTTTTCTAGCTTTAGAATAACGATTTTCAACAATAGATAAAAACTCTAATTCAGAATTTGAGGGTTTGTCATAACTCCCAACAATTTTACTAAATAAGTCTGCTAGTTTTTCTCTTAACTCAGGTTCAGCACTACCAACATAATTATCTCCAGTTGTAATAACTAAAGTTTTCTTTAGTTCATTTAATTTTGATTTTAGTTTGCTTTTTGTTTCAGGTGCTTCAATAAAAGCATCAATTTGATAAACCATGTAAGCTAATTCTTCAGTCATTTTATACATCTTAGACATGATATCATGTTTCATCTTTCTATCTGCTGAAGTTAGACCAGATCGCTCATCATAAACAATTTCAAAAGTATGCTCGTATACGTCTCTCCCTTTTGTTATAACTGCTGTATATGAACCTGCTTCTACTCTTGGTGTTGCAAAACCACCAAATGCGAGAGTTTTTCCCTTGGCAACTTTAGGTTGTCTAGTATTTCCTGACCAATTTACAATATTGATACCTTTAGATTTTCCAGGAGATAATTTAGAAACAACCTCACCTTTACTATTTTTTATTTCCATACTCATCTTTCCAAAAGTATGTCGTTTAGGTAATAAATATTTTATTTGAGGTGATCTGTTAGCATTTTCTCCCACAAATTGAGTTTCAGCTCCAAAACTACCTGCAAACCCACTTTCATCAGATAATTTCATTGGTTTAGAACTAAAAAAATGAAGTTTAGATTTTAAAACTTCTGTAGTGATTTCACGTAATGGAGAAATGTCTTCAATGATGATAATACCTCTACCATGTGTTCCAAGAACCAAATCATTAGTTTGTTTTTGTAGATCAATAAAATGAACGGCTACAGGAGGTACGTTTTTAGTGAATTTCTCCCAATTTTTACCTCCATCAGCGGTAATATACAATCCAAATTCGGTTCCTAAAAATAATAGATTTTCATTCTCATAGTCTTCTTGAATATTCCTAGAGGTACCAATAACGTTGTCTGTAATGATGTTAGTCCAAGTTGTTCCAAAATCTGATGTTTTGTATACATATGGCTTCATGTCACCACTATTATGACCATCAAAAACAGCATATGCTGTTCCTGTACCATGAACACTTGCTTCTATATGGTAAGTCCAAGTATTACTTGGCAACTCTTGAATATTACTTACAACATTTTGCCAGTTTTTTCCACCATCTTTTGTCACTTGAACATTTCCATCATCAGTTCCAACCCATATAACATTTTCATCTATAGGAGATTCTGCTATTGTAAATATTGTTGTGTGGTTTTCTGCTCCAGAATTGTCCATTGATAATCCTCCAGAATCTGCTTGTTGTTGTTTCGTAGAATCATTGGTAGATAAATCAGGAGAAATAATTTCCCATGTATCTCCCATATCCTCAGATTTATGAAGAAACTGACTCCCCATATAAAAACGATCTGGCTGATGAGCACTAACAGCCATTGGCGCATTCCAATTAAAACGTAAATCTTCATACCCCGCTTGTTCTAGAGGCTGAATTGTCTTTACTAGTTTATTATCAACATCATATCTCCAAACATTTTCTGCTCCTTGCATTTCTGAATAAATAATATTTTTTGTTGGGTGTTTTAATACTCTAAAACCATCACCCCCTCCGATAGAATTCCAATCACCTGCATTGATTCCACCACTCGACGACGATGGTCCGTACCAAGAACCATTATCTTGAAGTCCTCCGTATATGTTGTAAGGCTCTGCATTATCTACACTTATGTGATAAAACTGTGATAATGGTAAGTTTTCTACAATTTCCATTGTTGTACCTCCATTCCAAGAACGATAAACACCTCCATCAGTTCCTGCATAAATTCTATCAGAATCATTAATATCAAACACAATATCGTGAATATCGCTATGCATATTACCTAATGATTTAAATGTTTTACCACCATCCTTAGAGATTGAACCTGAAAGACCTCCTTTTACCACTACATCTGGGTTTCTTGGATCTACAGTTATTCTTGAAAAATAGAATGGACGGACGGTAATTCCGAAATCATTATTTAATTGTTTCCAATTAGCTCCTGCATCGTCGCTTCTATACAATCCTTTTCGCTTTGGATCTTCTGCTTCAATTACTGTATATAAAATAGTAGCATCTGAGGGAGCTACTGCTATGGCTAATCTCCCTAATTGCCCATCAGGAAAACCGTTATGAATTTTATTCCAAGTTTCTCCAGCATCAGAAGATTTGTACAATGCACTGTTATCACCACCAGAGGAAAAAGACCAAGCTGTTCTTCTGAACTCCCACATTGAAGCATAAAGAATAGAGGGATCTTTTGGATCCATAGTCATATCTGCGGCTCCAGTTTTCTCATCTATATATAATATCTTTTTCCAAGTTTCTCCAGCGTCTGAAGATTTGTAAACACCACGTTCATCACTATCTGACCATAGTGCTCCCAATACTGCCACATATACCTCATTAGAATTCTTTGGATTAACAATAATATTAGCAATGCGTTCTGATTTATCAAAACCAAGTTTTTTCCAATTAGAACCACCATCTGTTGATTTGTATAGCCCATCTCCGTATGAGACACTATTTCTAGTCCAAGTTTCTCCAGTTCCAACGTAAATTACGTTATCTGGATTATTAGGATCTATGGCTACCGCTCCTATAGATTGGCTGTGATCATCAAATATTGGATTAAAAGTAGTCCCTGCATCATTCGATTTCCATACACCTCCACCAGCTGTTCCAGCGTAAATAATTTGATTATTAGTTGGATGAACTTCCATATCGTTTATTCGACCGCTCATTAAAGCAGGTCCTATATGTCGTGCTCTTAAATCTCCAAATAAATTTTTTAAATCAATGGATGATGAGTTTTGGGCGCCACTGCTAAAAGGCAGCATAGCTATTCCCAAAACTAAGATAATTAGTTTTTTCATGTCTGTAAGGGTTTATGATTGATTGGTGAAAAAAGAGCCTGTATAAATTATAAAGACTCTTTTTTACTTGTATGATTATTATTTATTTTCTCCGTCTGTAATTTCTTCTGGAAATTTGAAAGCACTTGGATCTACAGTTGGATTTAATTCAATTTTGTCCATAGTAATAGGCTGGCCACCACCATCTTTAACACCTTGAGTCATAGAAAACGGAAAATATAAGCCATCGACTTCCTGATAATCACTAAATTTAATTTCACTTACCATTCCTTTACCAGGTCCCATTCTTATTTCAGAATGAACAACAATAGGAACAAAATTTTCAGCATCAAAAAAGTAAATACTTGAATTTTCTACTTCTTTTCCGTCTACAGTCATCGGTTTTTTAGTCAACTTAATTTTAAAGGTTTCTGTTCCTTCCAAATCTTCCTTACCTAGCAACTCTAAAGTATATCCTTTCTCTTTATAATTGTAAAAAGCATCAGGAAAATCTTGTGCTTCAAGTTTCATGTTATCAGTAGATTCTTGGTCACTTTTTTCGGCTTTTTGGGTCTGAAAATTAGTGCTCCACAGAACTTCACCATCAAAAACACCTTGTTTAATTTCTATACCTTGAAAATTAATTACGGTCATTTGGTTACCATTTTTCAACTGAGTAATTTCCAACGGAATCTCCATACCACCCTGATTCACTTTTGCACTCATCTTAATTCCTTCTATCTTTGCCCAGTTTTCTATCCCTCCTGTATTTTCAAAATAATTTGCTATAATTTCTTCAGCTGTTTGGGAGTTTACAGAAATACTTGCCACAATAGCTATTGCTAATAATAAAATTTTTTTCATTTTAAAGGTTTTTAGTTTTTTACAATGTTAAGACGTCTAATTTACATATTTGTTACAAAAAAATACTTGGTATTATAAACTTTAATTATTTTTATATGCTGTATGAGAATTCTAAAAAACTTTCCAATTAATGGTAAACACAACAAATCCATTATTACAGATTTGTATTTTAATCAAACTAACAAACAAAAACCATTGGTTATCTTCTGTCACGGATACAAAGGCTATAAAGATTGGGGAGCATTTGACTTGATGTCTTCTAGCTTTTTAAAAGCTGGATTTGTTTTACTGAAATTTAATTTTTCTCACAATGGTTGCACTCTAGATCAACCCATTGATTTTCCCGATTTAGATGCCTTTGGAAACAACAACTATTCAAAAGAATTAGATGATTTAGATAGTATTATCAACTGGATTTGTACTATTACAAAATTTAAAAACGAGATAGACACTGATAATATTACTCTAATTGGCCACTCTAGAGGTGGTGCAATAGCTACTATAAAAGCAGCAGAAGATTCAAGAATAAAAAAACTAGTTTCATGGGCAGCAGTATGTGACCTAAATAGAACTATGTTTCATGAGGGAGCCGAATTGGATAAATGGAAAAAGGATGGAGTCTTGTATGTTTTAAATGGAAGAACCAAACAAAAAATGCCACATTTCATCCAGTTCTACTTTGATTATAAAAAAAATAAAAAACGCTTGTGTGTTGAGAATGCGGTAAAAAAAATGATGATTCCACATCTAATAATTCATGGAGATAACGATTTATCTGTACCTTTTCTTCATGCACAAAACCTCCATCACTGGAATCTATCCAGTAAACTCATCGTTGTTCCAAAATCTAATCATGTCTTTGGTGCATCTCAACCTTGGACAGAAACAAAACTTCCGATAGATTTTAGATTTGTAGTAGAAAAAACAATAACGTTTATTACCAACCCTTAATTGTTAATAAAACCGAATAACTCTTCAGGTGTTTTTCTATCACTTTTTAGTATTTTTATTTTTCTAATTTCTAGGTAAGAAATCCGCAACTATGTACTTGATTTTTGATACGGAAACCACTGGGTTACCAAAGAGCTGGAACGCTCCTATTACCGATACTGACAATTGGCCAAGATGCATACAAATAGCATGGCAGCTACATGACAATATGGGAAATATAGTAGAGCATAATAATTTCCTACTTCAACCTGATGGATTTAACATCCCTTACGATGCAGAACAAATACACGGAATTTCTACTGACTTAGCTCAAGAACAGGGAATTCCCTTAAAAGAATGCTTAGTCTTATTTAATGAAGTTTTAGACAAAACTACTTTTATTGTTGGTCAAAATGTAACTTTTGATTTAAATATTATGGGTTGTGAATTTCACCGTTTGGGAGTTTCAAACAGCCTAAACAAACTACCTGTTCTAGATACTTGTACTGAGCAAACTGCACAATTATGTCAAATCCCAGGCGGACGTGGAGGAAAGTTTAAACTACCTACCTTAACAGAATTACATAACCATTTATTTGGCGTAAATTTTGGAGAAGCTCACAATGCCACAGCGGATGTTGAAGCTACAACTAGATGTTTCTTAGAATTAATTCGTTTGAAGGAATTTTCAAAAGAAAAATTAGATGTTGATGAAGATTATTTTAAAAACTTTTCAGAAGCTAATCCAAAACCCATACAGGTAATAGGCTTAAAACACATTAATCTCAAGAAAGAAAGTGAAAAAATTAGAAAACGTTTAGCTTCTCTAAAAGAAAACGAAACAACATCTAATACATCAGCTGGGCTATCTCAATTAGAAAATATTCAATTTGCCCACCTTCACAATCATACACAGTTTTCAGTTTTACAATCTACCATTCAAATTGGAAATATTGTAAAAGCTGCAGCTAAAGATAACATGTCTGCAATTGCTTTAACTGACACCGGAAACATGATGGCCTCTTTTCATTTTGTGAGTGCCATCTTAAAACACAACAAACAAGCATTAGCAAAAAATGAAATCTCTGAAGAAAACGGAGAAACTCCCAATGAATCAATCTTAAAGCCAATTCTTGGATGCGAATTTAATGTCTGCGAAGATCATTTAGATAAAAAGAGAAAAGACAATGGATACCAAATTGTCTTACTTGCTAAAACTAAAAAGGGATATCATAATCTTGCTAAAATGTCTTCCATTGCTTTCATCAATGGGTTCTATTATGTTCCCAGAATAGATCGTAAAATTATTGAGCAATACAAAGAAGATGTTATCGTATTAACAGGTAATACTTATGGAGAAGTTCCAAATAAAATATTAAATGTTGGTGAAAAACAGGCTGAAGATGCTCTGATCTGGTGGAAACAACAATTTGGTGATGATTTGTATATCGAATTGATGCGACACAATCAAGAAGATGAGCGTATTGTAAATGAAACACTTCTAAAGTTTGCTAAAAATCATGAGGTTAAAGTTGTTGCAACCAATAATATATTTTATTTAAACAAGGAAGATGCAAATGCCCACGATATTTTATTGTGTGTGAAAGAAGGAGAAAAACAAGCTACTCCAAAAGGAAAAGGAAGAGGATATAGGTATGGGTTGCCTAATGACGAATATTATTTTAAGTCTAGTGATGAAATGAAAGAATTGTTTGCAGACATTCCTGAGGCAATATCTAACATTCAGGAAATTGTAGACAAGATTGAAGTATACTCGTTAGCTAGAGATGTTCTTTTACCAGCATTTGATATTCCAGTTGAATTTCAATCGAAAGAAGACCAAGAAGACGGTGGAAAAAGAGGTGAAAATAATTATCTAAAACATATCACTTTTATTGGTGCAAAAAAACGATACGGTGAAATTACAGAGTCTATAAAAGAGCGACTTAATTTTGAATTAGAAGTTATTGAAAATACAGGATATCCAGGGTATTTTTTGATTGTAGAGGATTTTATCAGAGAGGCAAGAAAGATGGATGTTTCTGTTGGCCCAGGTAGAGGATCAGCTGCTGGTTCTGTTGTTGCGTATTGTCTTTGGATTACCAATATAGACCCCATTAAATATGACTTACTTTTTGAGCGTTTCTTAAATCCAGAACGTGTATCCATGCCTGATATTGATATTGATTTTGATGATGAAGGAAGAGGAAGAGTAATGGACTATGTAATTAATAAATATGGAGCTAACCAGGTTGCTCAAATCATCACCTATGGAACCATGGCTGCAAAATCCTCCATTCGTGATACAGCAAGAGTACTTGATTTACCACTATTTGAGGCAGATAGAATTGCTAAATTAATACCAAATGTAAAACTGAAAAATATTTTTGGAACAGATGAGAAAAGCAAAGGGAAAATTGCTGCTTTACGTTCTGAAGAAAAAGACATGGTCAACGAATTAAAAGCCATGTCAGAGGGAGACGGAATAGAATCTGAAACCATTAACAAAGCTGCTATCCTAGAAGGCTCTGTAAGAAATACAGGAATTCATGCCTGTGGGGTTATTATCACTCCCTCAGACATCACCAATTTTGTTCCGGTAGCTCTGGCAAAAGATTCAGACATGTATGTTACTCAGTTTGATAATTCTGTTGTTGAAAGTGCCGGCTTATTAAAAATGGATTTTTTAGGGTTAAAAACATTAACGCTCATAAAAGATACCGTAAAAATTGTGAAAGCCAGACATGGTGTTCTTCTAGATCCAGAAAATTTCCCGTTAGATGATGAAAAAACGTATGAATTATTTCAACGTGGTGAAACCATTGGAATTTTCCAGTATGAATCACCAGGTATGCAAAAGCATATGCGTTCTCTTAAACCTACTGTTTTTGGAGATTTAATTGCCATGAATGCATTATATAGACCTGGTCCAATGGAATATATTCCATCGTTTATTAATAGGAAACATGGCAAGGAGGATATTGAATATGATCTACCAGCTATGGAAGAATATCTAGCTGAAACTTACGGAATTACAGTATACCAAGAGCAGGTAATGTTACTTTCTCAAAAACTTGCCAACTTCACAAAAGGTGAAGCCGATGTATTAAGAAAAGCAATGGGAAAGAAGCAAGCTGCTGTCTTGGCAAAAATGAAGCCTAAATTTATCAACCAAGCAGGAGAAAATGGTCATGAATCTGAGAAACTAGAGAAAATTTGGAAAGATTGGGAAGCTTTTGCGTCTTATGCTTTTAATAAATCTCATTCTACTTGTTATGCATGGATAGCCTATCAAACAGCCTACCTCAAAGCTCACTACCCTGCAGAATACATGGCTTCTGTTCTATCCAATAACATGAATGACATTAAATCTGTTTCATTCTTTATGGAAGAATGTAAATCTATGGGCTTAGAAGTTTTAGGACCAGATATTAACGAATCTTATTTAAAATTTTCTGTAAACAAACAAGGGGCTGTTCGTTTTGGAATGGGTGCCATCAAAGGCGTGGGTAGTTCTGCTGTAAAAGCAATTATTAAAGAGCGAAAAGAAAATGGTCATTTTACATCAATTTTTGATGTAACCAAAAGAATAGATTTACGAGCGGCGAATAAAAAAGCTTTCGATGGTTTAATTTTAGCTGGAGGTTTTGATTCTTTTTCTAACACTCACAGAGCGCAATATTTTGCTGAAGATGAAAAAGGACAAACCTTTATAGAGAAAGCAATTAGATATGGGGGTAAATACCAAGAAAATTTAAATTCTGCGCAAGTCTCTTTATTTGGAGAAGCTTCAGATGTTCAATTCCCTGAACCAGATATTCCAACTTGCGAGGCCTGGGGGAATATGGAAGAACTTGCTAAAGAAAAAGAAGTCGTAGGAATTTATATTTCTGCTCATCCATTAGATGATTTTAAAAATGAATTAAAATTTTGTAATGCAAGTGTGGGTCATTTTAAAAGTGATTTGCAAAAGTATGTAGGTGCTAACTTGGTGTTTGCAGGCATCATTACAGAAGTTCAACACAAAGTTTCAAAAGCTGGAAAAGGTTGGGCTTCTTTCTTTATTGAAGACTATTTAGACAGTTTTGAGTTTCGAATTTTTGGAGAAGACTATTTAAAGTTTAAACATTTTTTAGTCTCAAATTCTTTCTTATTTGTGAGAACTACAATTCAAAAAGGATGGACAAACAAAGAGGGAGTTGAAGGGGATGCTAGATTAAAATTTACAGAATTTAAATTATTACATGATGTAATGGATGATTTATGCAAAAAAGTTACTATTAAAATACCCGTAGAAGATATTCATGAGGAATCCATACAAAGTTTTGACACCTTGTTTAAAGAACACAAAGGAAAAAAATCTCTAAGGTTTGTAATTTATGATGTACAAGAAGAAATAGAGTTGGAAGTTCCTAGCAGAAACACAAAAATAAAGATTAGTAGTGAGCTCTTAAAAAAACTAGAAGATCAACATGTTAATTTCAAATTGAATTAAGCAGTAAGCTCAGAAAAAAATACTTCCAAACTTTGATTTTTGGAATTTAACTCTAAAATTTTTAATCCATTTTCTTTAGCAAAATCAAAAATTACAGGTCTCATATCTTCAGATGAATCAAAGGTTATATACCAAGTATTATCAAAGTTATTCTTAAAAGATATCATATTTGGTAGCATCTGAATAAATTGTTCTTCAATCTTGTAATCAAAAGTAACCTCTATAGTTTGTTCATTACTTTTCTTCAACTCTTTAATTGGTTTATCTACAAGTAATTCTCCTTTTTTTATAATAATCACTCGATCACAAACAGCCTCTACTTCTTGCATAATATGAGTAGAAAATAAAATTGTTTTATCTTTTCCTAACTCTTTAATTAAAGTTCTTATTTCTTGAATTTGGTTTGGATCTAATCCTGTGGTAGGTTCGTCTAAAACTAATACATCTGGATTGTGAATAATAGCTGCAGCTATGCCCACCCGTTGTTGATATCCTTTTGATAGTTGACCAATCTTTTTATGAACTTCTGGCTTTAAACCAACAGTATTAACAACTGTTTCAATAGCCTCTTTTGGAACCTTAAAAATTGATGCCTGAAATTGTAAATATTCCTTCACATACATATCTTCATACAATGGGTTCTGTTCGGGAAGATATCCTATATGAGCTTTTGCTTCTATCGGATTTTTTAAGACATTAATACCTGATACAAAAACAGTTCCTTTTGTAGGTAAAATAAATCCGGTTAAAATCTTCATCATGGTAGATTTCCCAGCACCATTTGGACCTAAGAACCCAATAATTTCACCTTTACTAGCAGAGAAACTAATTTCATTTAACGCCAATTGAGTTTCATAAGATTTTGTAACAGATTGTACTTCTATAGACATAGAACAAAAGTAATTTATTTAATTTTATAACATCCACTATTTAAAAATAGTTCAAAAAAAAAGGTTGCCTATTTAGACAACCGTTTAATTTTTTAACAACAAAATAATTATAGAAAGTTATTCAATTACTAATTTTCTTGAAGTTTGTTTGGCACCATTCTTAATCTTTAACACATAGAATCCTTTAGCTGTATTTTGAAAAGAAATACTTTCAGAAAATCGTAAAGATATATTTGAGAATTGTAACTCTTTTACCAACCTTCCAGTTAAATCATATAATTGGATTTCTGCACTCTCAGTTGACTCTGCATTAAACTGCAAGTTAAAATTCCCATTGGATGGATTAGGGTATAAATTAAAACCCTCAAAAATATCGTTATCCAAAGAAGCTGTTGCATCAATTACCTCAATAGTGTAGTCCTCTACCTCAGCGTCTTCACCAGTCATACAAGAGGTTGGATCTGTAAGATACTTGGTAGATACTCTCATTGTTGTTGAACCCAATAAAGCATCTGAAGGTATTGTTACAGATAAAGGGCTTAATGTTGTAGTTTCATCTTCTACATCTAGGGCTGTTCCAAGGTCATACTCTTCATTTTCATCATCAAAATCACAATCTTGATTCCAATCTATCCAAACCAGTGTATTTACAGTATAATTACCATCTGTATTTACCTGAATTGTTAATTCATGAACTTCATCAGCTTTTACAGCGGTACTTATATCTGAATAATCACTATAAGCCTCTGCTAGTAATCCTGAGGAGTTGTCTATGGTATTAAAAACTACTCTAGTTGTTCCAGTATAATAGTTAGTATTTCCGTCAGATATACACACAGTACAATTTTGAGTGGTAAAAGAACTTGTGGGAGAAAAGTCTCCATCTCCACATGTGTTTTTGGCTTTTACTCTCCAATAATACGTAGTTGATTGATTTAAAGTAGCTCCAGTATATGAATTTGTTGTACTATTTTCACTAGCTACAATTGATATAAACTCAGAATCTGAGGCAATTTCTATATCATAGGAACTTGCGTTTGAAATGACATCCCACGAAAAAGTAGGTGATAAACCTACTCCACTTCCACTATCGCTTGGAGTTGTTAAGTTAGGAATTTCAGATAAAGTTGAAAATACTGAGAAATTTGCATCAGCATTCTTGACTATAGTTCCTGAAGTACCTATAATTTGAAAATCATAAGTTCCTTCATTCATTGAACCAATATTACTGATAACTAATTCTATATCTTCTCCATCTGTACTGGCTGTATTAGAGCTAAATGTTGCATTTAATCCAGAAGGCAAGCCTAGAGTTGAGAAAGATGTAGTACCTGTAAATCCTTGGAAGGTATTGTAGGTGAAATTATAGATAACATCATTTGGCGAACAAACTGCAACAGACGGTTCTTCAATAGTTATAACAAATTCTGATTGTTGTAACGATAAATTTGTTGAATTTACAGCGTAAAAAATATTATCGTTCCCTTCTACCATTATTCTTAATTGATTGGAATCACCATTAGTTGGTGGTACAGAAAAGGTATGACTTCCATCATTTGCAACATTATTTGCTGCTAAAAAAGGAAATGTAAGCCCTCCATCTGTAGATAGATAAATATTAACCGTTGGAGTGTTTACACTACCTGAAGCAGTTCCTGCAACATCCCAAGTAACTGTTTGGCTTTCACCCACATTCCATGTTTCATTTGCTGTTTGAGAAGTTACAGCAAATGGTCCAGAATTTCCATCTACGGTAACGGTCATGAAATCAAAGTCTGACTGTGGAAATTGTCCTGTGCCGTTGGTTTCTGATCTATCTCTAACGGTTAAAGCAAAATCTAAAGATCTAGCTATTGTGGATACTGTTTCCCATGAAGTATTATCAACTGTTACACCAGGATTGGTTTCTGTTAATTCACCAGATAAAACTCGAGATTTTATGGGCATATATCTAGTTGGGTTTGTACTTGGCGGTCTTGATCTCCATACAGCACCTGATGTTTTAGTAGGCCCAAAAGAACTTCTGGTAGTAACTCCATCGTCTACTTGTTCCCAGGTATATGTTAATACATCTCTCTCATCTAAATCGGTAGCCGAGCCTACTAGTTTAAAAGCAGTTCCTTGAGGAATCGTATAATCGGATCCGGCATTTGCAACAGGTGGGTTATTTGTAATTGCTGTAGAAGTCCAACATGTTTTGTTTTCTAAATTATTTAAAACTTGATTGATAGTTCCATAATGAAAATAAGGATCACTATGGTCTTGAACATCGTCAGCACCAGTGATTCCAGCATAACCCATAATTGTAGTTCCACTTCCAGGTTCATAATTCACACCCGTATTCTCGCTTCTCATTGAAAAAGTATGATTCCCTCCCATTTGATGACCAATTTCATGTGGCACATAATCGATATCAAAAAAATCATCCATATAAGGTCCACCGTCGTTGTCTGTAAATTGATGAGATGAAAAACCACTACCTTTCTGTCCGTCTACACAAACACACCCAATGCATCCTGCATTTCCATTATTTCCATCATAATTAAATAAATGTCCAATATCATAATTTGATTCACCTACCTCAGAGGTAAGTGTTGACTGTAATTGATTATTAAGGTTACTTGAATATGGATCTGTTGAAGCAGTGGGATAAATAATCTCTATTCCAGATACTAGTTGAAATGTGACAGCCATATCTACCTCAAAAACCTCATTAATTCTATTTAATGTAGAAACTACAGCTGCTAAAGCATCTTCTTGGGCATCACCATTTGTATTGTCTCCATCATCCCAAAAGTTAGTGTATTCACCTGTAGTTGATATTGCTATTCTAAGAGTTCGTAAAATTTGATCGTTAGCATCTATATTAAAAGAAGTAATTTCTTTGATCGGTACATATTCATTCTCTGTTAAACATTCAAAATCTTTTTTTGAATCAATTCTTACATTTCTGTCGTAAGTAATATATTGTGATAGATTCCCTTTGTTTAATGGAACCGTAAAAAGAGTTGGTTTGTCTGGATACGTAGACATCGTTTTTAAACCCTGAGGAGTAATACTAAAACGAATTCTGGTACCTGGATTATCTAGACTAAAGCCAATATATGTTTTTATATTAGGATACTTTAATGCAATCTCGGGCGCTAAAGTAGAAGTCTCTGAAACTTGAAATCGCTCCATATCTCCATTATTGTCTGGAAAATAAATTTCAGACATTGAGCTAGAACTAATATTATTTCTTGAAGGCACACCTTCTAGTTGAGCTTTAAGTTTATCTAAATCTAAAGAAAATACTTGATATTTATTTTCATTAAAATTTTTTAAAAAAGAAGTCTTTTCAGAAGGTGTTATTTTTATTTTCTCCCAATAAAAAGACTGGGTAAATCCAGTCATAAATATTGAATAAAAGATAATGGTGAGTAAACTTTTTTTCATGGATATTAGTGTAAGATAAAAAAGGGTTTAGTAGTGCGGCAAATATAACTAAATATTTATATTTGCTTTCAATGGATAGTAATAAAAAAATTTCACTAAGAGATTTAGGGTTAAGAGATTATAAACATATCTGGGAATACCAAACTTCTTTACTGGATGGAATTATAGCTATAAAAAGACACAACAGAAAAGAAAGTACCCACAAACCTACTTCAAACTATTTTCTTTTTGTTGAGCACCCTCATGTGTACACTCTCGGAAAAAGTGGAGACCTAAGTAATCTATTGATTAACGAACAACAATTGAAAGAAAAAAAAGCGACCTATTACAAAATAAATAGAGGGGGAGACATTACCTATCACGGACCTGGACAAATTGTAGGATATCCTATTTTAGATCTTGAAAATTTTTTTACAGACATACACAAATATCTGCGTTTGCTAGAAGAAGTAATTATAAGAACATTAGCTGAATACGGAATTAAAGGTGAGAGAAGCAAAGGCGAAACCGGAGTTTGGATAGATACTGGAACACCATTTGTTAGAAAAATTTGTGCCATGGGTATTAGAAGTAGTCGTTGGGTGACAATGCATGGTTTTGCTTTGAATGTTAATACTAATCTTGGCTATTTTGATCATATTATCCCATGCGGAATCAAAGGAAAGGCAGTCACTTCTTTAGAAGTTGAACTAGGAAAAAAAATAAATTTAAATGAAGTCAAAAGTAAAATATTAATTCATTTTAAAGATCTTTTTGATGTAGAAGCTTTTGAATCAGACATCTAATTTTAATTGCACAGGTAATAGTTTAAATGTTTTTCTGTGATATTTTGTAATACCAAACTCTTTGATAGCTTCTCTGTGTTCTTTGGTTGGATAGCCTTTGTTTTTTTTCCAATTATATACTGGGAATTCTTGATGAATTTTTTTCATAAAATCATCTCTATAAGTTTTTGCCAAAACTGATGCTGCTGCAATACTCATATATTTAGCATCTCCTTTTACTATAGTTTGGTATGGAATGTTGAGATACTTTCTAAATTTATTACCATCCACAATAATATATTCAGGAACAATTTTCATGTTACTAATAGAACGCTGCATCCCTGTAATTGATGCTTGCAAGACATTTAGTTGATCTACTTCATTGTGATGAACAAAAGAAATACCATATGCCAATGCTTCTTTTTCAATTATAGGACGGAGTATCTCTCTTTTGTATTCTGATAATTGTTTAGAATCATTTAATAATTCGTGTTTAAAATTAGCAGGTAAAATAACAGCTGCTGCTACTACTGGCCCAGATAAACAACCCCTTCCAGCCTCATCTGTTCCTACCTCTAATTGAAACCCACTAAAATTATTTTTTAACATACTGCCAAATTAACATTTTTTCAAGATAATTATTTGAATTCTTTTCCATTTAAAAGTTTACTTTTGTTTTGCAGAAGATTTTTCAATGAAAAGAATAATTTACTTCCTTTTTCTAGCTAGCCTTTCAACTACGCAGGCATTCGGTCAAAAATTAAAGTCTCTAGATAAGCAAAGGAGAACCAAGGATAAAAGTAATTTTATGCTTAATGATAGTATTTCTCAAGATAATAGTGGTACAAAAAAAATTAAATTAAGTGCTAAAACCTTCTACACTGATTATAAAATTTTTTCATACTTAAATGACACTACATATATTGACACAACTCTCAATATAAACAAACATTATAAATTTAATTTTTTAAGAAAAGATCATTTTGGTTTGTTACCTTTTCACAATATTGGTCAAACTTTTAATCGATTAACATATGATTTTGATAGAATAACCAATACACCAGATATAGGCTTTACTGCAAAACAGTTCTCTTATAAAGAAGTCGAGGATATAAATTACTTTGAAGTTCCTACTACCACATCTGAGATTATGTTTTTAACTACCCTAGAACAAGGTAGATTTTTAGATTCTTTTTTCACCTTAAATTTTTCGAGAAGATTAAATGTTTCGATTGCTTACACTGGATTACGTTCTCTGGGAAAATATAGAGCATCTCTGGTAAGCCAGGGTAATTTTAGAACTACTTTTCATTATGAAACCAAAAAAGGTGAGTACGCCATCAGAGGACATATTTCTACTCAGGATGTTTTAAATGAAGAAAGTGGAGGTTTAACAAACGAATCTTTGGTAGCTTTTCTTGAAAATGACCCTAATTTTTCAGATAGAGCCAGGCTAGATGTAAATTTAATTGACACGGAGAACCTCTTGGAAACCTCCAGGCTTTATTTAGAACAAGACTACCAACTACTTGCTTCTAAAGACTCTGTTGATCAAAAAGATTTTACCAATCTAAAAGTAGGTCATGTTTTTGAAAGCAGTAAAAAAGGCTACGAATTCTTACAAAACTCACCTACAAATTTTTTAGGTAGTACTAATTTTTCAGGAAGCATTAGAGATGTAGTTAAAAACTCTTTTCTAAAAAATCAATTTTTTTTAGAGTTTAATTCTAAATACATTTTAGGAACATTTAGGGTAAAATCTAGTATCATGAATTATTCCTATGGGTATGATAAAATTATCAATCAAACTAGCGGAATTACTAAACTAAAGCTAGAGGGTAGTGCTGCATCTTTTGGGGCAGACTGGAAAGCTAAAGTGAATAAATTTCAATTAGATGCTACTGGTGAAATCACTCCAGGATCAGCAAGACTTGCAGGAACCAATCTTCAAGGGAATTTATCCTACAAAAAAGACAGTTTGTTCAGCATTAAAGCTAGTGTTCTATTAAATTCTAAATCTCCAAATTATAATTTCTTACTTTATCAAAGCACCTATGACGAATATAATTGGGAAAATGATTTTGAAAACATAAGAACACAAGACTTAGGATTTCAATTTGATTCTAAGTGGATAAGTACTAACATCCATCTAACTAATATTGAAAACTATACTTATTTTAGTGAAGACAACAAACCAAAGCAATATGTAGATAACATTACCTATTTAAAAGTAAAAGTTAACAAGGAGTTTTCTTACAAAAGATTTGCTTTAGATAATACCGTTATGTATCAAAATGTTAGTGGGGGATCTTCGGTTTTTAGAGTTCCAGAATTAGTTACTAGAAATACTTTATATTACAGAGATTATTGGTTTAAAGGAAAACCTATGCAGGTTCAAATTGGTGCTACGTTTAACTATTTTACATCCTATAAGGCCAATGCTTATAATCCATTATTAGCAGAATTTACACTTCAAAATTCTGAAGAAATTGGATTTCCTTCAGTAGATATTTTTTTTAATGCACAAATTAGAAGAACTCGAATTTTTTTTAGAGTAGACAACGCACTTTCTGATTTTGGGACTAGAAATTATTTTTCTGCTCCAAATTATCCTTACAGGGATTTCACTATAAGATTTGGACTGGTTTGGAATTGGTTTATTTAATTATTATTTAGCTGCTAACTGTCTAATTTTAATTCTGAATGCAGCAAACAACAAAGTTGTAAATGGTGATAACCAATTAAATATCGCATATATAAAATACTCTCCAACGCTTACCCCTAATACACCAGAATGATAAGCCCCGCAGGTATTCCAGGGGATTAATACTGAAGTAACTGTTCCTGAATCTTCTAGGGTTCTACTTAAGTTTTCAGGAGCCAAGCCTTTTTCTTTAAAAGCTTTAGAATACATTTTACCTGGCACAACTATCGCCAAATATTGATCTGAAGCCGTAAAATTTAATCCAATACATGTAAATACTGTACTGGCAAACAACCCAAAAACAGAATCAAAAAGTTGTAACATAAAACTACTAATCTTAGCCAAGGCTCCAATGGCATCCATAATTCCTCCGAAAATCATAGCACATAAAATAAGCCATATCGTTCCCATCATTTTTGCCATACCTCCAGCTGTAAATAACTTTGCTAAAATTTCATTATCTGTTGCTATAGCGGTATCTACAGTTATTGCAGTCATCAACCCTTTGTAGGCTGAGTTAAATGTTAATTCAGTTGCACCAGCAATATTCATAATAATTTGTGGCTGAAAAAATAAGGCAAAAATTGCCGCTAAAAGCGTTCCTGCTAGCAAAGCTATCAAGGGAGGTGTTTTTTTTATGATAAGAGCAATTACCATAACTGGCACTAAAAATAACCAAGGATTAATATTAAAAGCCTTATCAATATCTGCCAGCATCGCTGAAGTATCTGCATCACCATTAACAGTAAGTGTAAGTCCTATGATTATAAAAATAATTAGAGTGACTATAAATGTAGGAACTGTAGTGTAAGACATATACTTTATATGTGTGAATAAATCTGTTCCTGCCATCGCTGGAGCTAAGTTCGTTGTATCTGACATTGGTGACATTTTATCTCCAAAATAAGCACCAGATAAAACAGCTCCTGCTGTCATTCCTAGAGATATATCTAGAGCTCCCGCAATTCCAATTAACGCAATACCTACGGTTGCTGAAGTAGTCCAGGAACTACCGGTTGCAACAGAAATAACCGCACAAATAATTAAACATGCTGGTAAGAAAATTGTGGGATTTAAAATCTGTAATCCATAATAGATCATTGTTGGTATAATTCCACTGACCAGCCAGGTGCCTGCTAATGCTCCTACCATTAATAAAATAAATATAGCACTTGAAGTAGACTTAACATTCTCTGCTACATCATCCATCATTCTTGAAAAAGAAACCTTATTTCTAAAACCTACTATTGCTGCAACGGCTCCTCCTATTAATAATATAAACTGATTTGAACCACTTAATGAATCATCTCCAAAAATAAAAACATTATAGGCCAACAGCCCTACTAAAATGATGATAGGAATAATAGCCTCAAAAATTGAAAGCTCACTATTCTTCATAATTTTTTGGTCTTGTATTTTTATTTCTGAAAGATTTTCTTGGTCTTGCATATTTTCAGTTTTTGTTTTGTAATGTTACGATTTTAGAAGAAGCTATGCAAGTGAAATGAGTTGGTTACATTTGCACCCATGGATTCAATTACTCAGATTGTTTTAGGAGCTGCTTGTGGCGAAATAGCTTTAGGAAAGAAAATAGGAAATAAAGCCATTCTCTTCGGTGCTATTGGTGGCACAATTCCAGACTTAGATGTACTTATTGGTAGTCTTTATTATTCTAATGAAATAGACAGCCTAGCTTTTCATAGAGGATTTATGCATTCTATTATTTTTGCAATTTTAGGAGCATTTATCTTTGGATTTATAAGTTCAAAAGCCTACGATTATGGGCCTTTAAGAAAAGGAACAACTAACTTAAAAGATTGGATCTGGTTATTCTTTTTATCTATTTTTACCCACCCAATTCTCGATAGTTTCACTCCTTATGGAACACAATTATTTTTACCCTTTTCAGATTATAGAGTTGCTTTTAACAACATTGCTGTTGCAGATCCACTATACACCCTTCCCTTTCTACTATGTATGATTATTGCTATGTTTTTTAATCGGAAAAACCCTACACGAAGAAGATGGACAAAAACAGGTCTTTATCTTAGTTCTGCATATATGATCTTTACCATTGGTAATAAAATATATGTAGATCAAACTTTTAAAAAGTCTTTTCAGAAAGCGAACATTAACTATTCAAAATTTAGCGCACAACCTACAATTTTAAACAATGTTTTGTGGTATGCTGTAGCAGAAACTGAAAAAAACTATACGGTAGCTTTTTATTCAATTTTTGATAACATCACAAGACCTACCAACTTTATAAATATTCCTAAGAACCATACTCTTGTGGATGTTAATCATTCAGACATAAGAACATTACGATGGTTTAGTAATGAATTTTACACGTTAAGTTCTCTAAACAACAATCAAGTTGTTTATAAAGATTTACGCTACCCATTACTTGATCAAAAAGATTCAACATCTTCTCTATTTAGTTTTAAATTAATCAAAGAAGGAAAAAGGTGGAATACAAAAAGCCTTTCAGAAGAGAGATTTAAAAATAGCAACATGAAAGAATTATCTAAAGAATTATTCTACAGAGCTTTTAGAGATTTTTAACTTGAAACTAAAGATTCACTAGTTAAAACCCCAACCTCTTTCATACACTTTTTTATGGTCTGATAGGTTCTTTCGATATTGTTATCTAACCCAATTGAAAAACGAATTAAACCATCTGATAAACCCATTTCTACTTGTTCATCCTCTGGAATTTCTGAAGAAGTAGAAGTTCCTGGAGCGGAAAATAATGTTTTATAAAAACCTAAACTTACTGCTAAATAACCAACATTATTTTGTTGCATAGCTTCCATGAGCGCATTAGCTTTTTCAAGAGAACCTGCATCTATTGTTAACATACCTCCATAACCATACTCAATATTCATCATAGAAGTAAATAATGGATGCGATGGATGCGATTCTAGACCGGGATATACTGTTTTTATGCCATCAGCTTCAAACTTATTGGCTAAATAAGAAGCATTGTAACTGTGCTGCTTCATACGAATATGAAGCGTTCTTAAATTCTTCAAAATAGAGGAAGCGCGAAGGCTATCCATGGTAGATCCAAGAAGCATGCAAGCACCATCTATAACACTTCTTAATTGATCTATAAATTCTTGACTTCCACAAACAACACCCCCTACTGCATCTGAAGAACCATTAATGAATTTTGTTAAACTATGTACCACAACATCTGCTCCCAATTGAATCGGAGAAATAGATAATGGTGAAAAGGTATTGTCTACTACAAGCGTTAACGAATACTTTTTTGCCAAAGCGGCTAATCCTTTAATATTGGCTACCTCTAGCAAAGGGTTACTTACAGATTCACAGTATAAAACCTTGGTATTCTCAGTGATTGCTGCCTCCACGATTTCTAAATTTGTGATATCGACAAAAGAAGTTTGAATGGCTAACCTAGGTGTAAAGTTCTTTAAGAATGCATAGGTACCTCCATAAATAGTTCTACTGGATACAATATGATCACCTGCGCCACATAATTGCAATAATACGGGAGTAATAGCTCCCATTCCTGACGCAGATACATTGGCTGTTTCTGTTCCTTCCATAGCAGCGAGTGCTTCCCCTAAACATAAGTTACTTGGTGTGGTATGACGAGAATATAAATGACAACCATCTGTATTTCCCTCAAAGGTATCAGCCATGGTTTTGGCTGCCATAAAAGTATATGTTGATGAATCTGAAATAGAGGGGTTTACTCCTCCAAACTCTCCAAAGTTTTGAAGGTCTTGAATATTATCTGCTGGATTGAAACTCATAATAGTAGTATTTATATCAAATTTAAAAATAAATAGATATATTATCAATATATACATATAATATTAGTTTATTTTTAATTTAAATACACTAATTACAAACTATAAATCTTTATTTTTACATTTTAATTGAAAATTTTAGAAAATTTTTCGCTTTTATAATTTTTAAAATAAAATCTAATAAAAAGATATACAAATGAAATTAGATCATATCGATAAAAAATTAATTAGTCTGCTTCAAAATGACAGTAAACAAACCAGCAAACAGCTTTCTTTACAATTAAATTTATCGGTAACAGCTGTATATGAAAGAATAAAGAAATTAGAAAAAGAAGGTGTCATAAAAAAATATGTAGCTATTATAGATAAAGAAAAAATCAATAAATCTTTTCTTATTTTTTGCCATGTAAAGCTTCTGCAACACTCTAAAGAATTTTTATCAAATTTTGAAAAAGAAATTTTGAAATTAGATGAAGTTTCTGAATGTTTTCATGTGAGTGGAGATTATGATTATATCATAAAAATTCATGTATCTGACATGAAAGAATACAGAGAGTTTATGGTCACAAAACTGACCACCATTAAGCATATTGGAAGTACGCATAGCACCTTTAGTATAGAACAGGTTAAGAGTACAACTGAAATTCAAGTATAATAAAAAACCCAAAACATAGTTTTGGGTTTTTTATTACTTATTTGAATGTGATCCGTCACAAAATCCTTGTGAGTCTGATGTGTTTCCACATCCACATTTTGGTCTTTCTATTTTAAAAGTTTTCATGTGTATTTATTTTATTAGTTATTACTTTGAAACAACGGTAAAAGACATCTCTACAAGATCATCGATAAATTTATCTTTTAAGCCCTCTATCCATCTTTTAGAACCGTACTTTACATTAAAGTCTGCACGATCTATATTAAACAATTCGCTTTTAAAAGTTGTTACACCATCTACAGTTGTAACAGATGCAGGGATTGTAATGCTTTTGGTTACATCTTTAATAGTTAAATTTCCAATAACTGCCATATCACCTTCAACTTCCATAAATGATGTGATAACAAATTTAGAGGTTGGATATAGAGCGACATCAAAAAAATCTGAAGCTTTTAAATGTTTTTCAATTTTCCCTGCTCCTTCACTACCAGCCATATCAATATTTTTTATAGTACTCATATCTATGACAAACTCACCTTCTTTCAAAACACCATTTTCAACAACCATACCTCCACTAGTAAAAGAAACTGTTCCGTTGTGAGAACCAGTTGGTTTTGTTCCTTTCCATGTCATTACAGAAGCAGTTAAATCTAGATTATTAACCATGTTAGTTTTTTCAACCTTAACTTCTTCTTTAACAACAATTTTTTCTTTCTTTTCTCCTTTACAAGAGAATAAAACAGTAGAAATAATTACTACTGCCATGATTATTTTTTTCATTTTTTAAAATATATTAAATTAGTTTCCATGGTAAATATATACTAAATTAATTCCCATGGAAACTAAAAAAATGTTAAAATTTATTTTTTGTGTCTATGATAATGGTAACGGGGCCATCATTATGAATTTCTAAATCCATATGAACACCAAACTTTCCTGTTTGAATTTTTTTTCCGAGTTTAGATTCTAAAGTATCTATAAACTTATTGTACAAAGGAATCGCTTTAGATGGCTTAGCAGCTTTCATATAACTTGGTCTATTCCCTTTCTTTGTTGATGCGTGTAACGTAAATTGACTAACCACTATCACATCTCCTTGATTATCTAGTAAAGAATTATTCATGACGCCGTTTTCATCATTAAAAATTCTAAGATTTATAATTTTATTAGAAAGCCAATTGATATCTTCTTGAGTATCTAGTTCCTCAACTCCAAGCAAAATTAGCACACCGTGAAGAATATTTGCAACTTTTTTATTGTTTATAGTTACACTTGCCTTAGATACTCGCTGAATAACTGCTTTCATTAAATTTTATATTTTTTAAAGAAAAAAAAATTCTAATCCCAAATATCAGTTCTGTAATTTTCCTCCTCACCTTCCAAGATTTGAAGGTAGCTTTTATAACGAGACCACGAAACCTTTTCATCTTCTAAAGCCTCTTTTACAGCACACTGCGGCTCATTCACATGAATACAATTATGAAATTTACAGGCACTTTTTAGTGCAAAAAATTCCGTGAAATAATCTCCTAATTCTTCTTTATCAATGGCTACTACTCCAAACCCTTTAATACCTGGAGTATCTATAATCTTTGCATTAAAACTTAAATCAAACATTTCTGCAAAAGTAGTGGTATGCTGTCCTTGCTGATGTTGATCAGAAATTTGTTTTGTTTTTAGATTTAAGCCTGGCTCTAATGCATTCAACAGGGTTGTCTTACCTACTCCTGAATGACCAGAAAATAAACTAGTCTTACCTTTCATCAGGTTTTTTATAGTATCTAAGTTTATATTTTTAATAGCTGAAACCTCAACACAGGTATACCCAATTGTTTCATAAATATCTTTTAAGTAAGCAATCTCCCCTTTTTCCTCTTCTTTATAGCTATCAATTTTATTAAATACTAAAATCACTTTTATAGAATAAGCTTGGGCGGTAACTAGAAAACGATCTATAAATGTGGTTAAGGTTGGCGGATTATTGATGGTTATTAATAGAAATGCTAGATCAATATTAGAAGCAATAATCTGAGTTTGTTTTGATAAATTAACCGACTTTCTAACTATATAATTTGTTCTTTCATGAATTAATTTGATGACACCAATTTCTTCATCTCCTTTTGTTTCAATATCAAATTCTACAGAATCACCTACAGCAATAGGATTGGTACTTTTTATTCCTTTTATTCTAAACTTACCTTTGATTCTACATTGATAAAGATCTCCTTCTTCAGACTTAACAAAATACCAACTTCCAGTAGATTTATAAACTATTCCTGTCATAAAGCAAAGTAAATCAATTCTTAATTAAATTATTGTACATTTAATTCAAATTTTTTAAATCACCTATATTATGAGAAAAACTTATTTATTTATAGTCGCTTTATGTTGTGTGTTTTTTAGCGAAGCTCAAACTTATGAGTACCAAGTAATTACAAGTGTAGAATCTATTATCCCTAGTGGAGCAGGTAGATCTAGGTTAATTAGCACCAACGAAGCACGTAACTACCAAGATTTTACTTCAGAGAGAACAGATGGTAAAAAAACAAAGGATAAAAGAAATAAATCTGATCGATCAGAGATAAGAGTTAAGAATTTCGAAGAAACTAAATTGCTTAATTTTTTCAATATAGCTGGGATTCGTTTTCAAAATATTGCAGCAAATGATGCAGTAATAACCTCAAAAATTAATACCATGTCTTCAGACGGATGGGAGTTGGCGTTTGTTACAAGTGCGGTAGAAAGTGATGCCGGAAAAGATGACGGAAAAGGAATCTTTATAACTCGATATATCTTTAAAAAATTGAAAGAATAAAAAAATAAAAAAGCGGCTATAAAGCCGCTTTTTTATTATCCATTCATTATTTTTTCTTGATGATTAATAGATTCTTGGTGTATTGCTTTAAATACTCTTAGAATAAATTCTTCACTCAGCTTATTCTGTTCTCCTTCAAGAATCATTTTTCCTAAAATCTCATTCCATCTCTTAGATTGCAAAACAGCTACATTTTTATCTTTTTTGAGCTCTCCAATAGCATCTGCAATCTTCATACGCTTTCCTAAAATATCTATTAACTGATGGTCTATCACATCTATTTGAGTTCGTAACGTATTTAATGCATTTCTATAATCTGCTTCTGTATCAGTAGCTTTTCTAATTTTTAAATCTTCCATCAATTTAATTAGAGAATCTGGCGTTACTTGTTGAGCAGCATCACTCCAAGCTTTGTCTGGATTTGTATGAGTCTCAATCATTAATCCATTAAAATTTAAATCTAAAGCTGTTTGAGATACTTCAAAAATCATATCTCTTTTCCCTGTAATATGAGAAGGATCACATATTAATGGTAAATCTGGGAAACGATTTTGTAATTCTATGGCAATTTGCCACTCTGGATTATTACGGTATCTTGTTTTTTCATACGTAGAAAACCCTCTATGGATTACTCCTAAATTTTTAATATTTGCAGAATACAATCTTTCAATTCCACCTAGCCAAAGAGCTAAATCTGGATTTACTGGATTTTTTACTAACACTATCTTATCCGTACCCTCTAAAGCATCTGCAATTTCTTGAACAATAAAAGGACTTACTGTAGATCTTGCACCAATCCATAATAAATCAATATCGTGTTCTAGAGCTAACTTCACATGAGCAGCATTAGCTACTTCTGTAGCTGTTTTCATTCCTGTCTCTGCTTTTACTTTTTGAAGCCATTTTAATCCTAGTGCTCCAACTCCTTCAAAATTTCCAGGGCGTGTTCTTGGTTTCCATATTCCGGCCCTAAAATAGTTTACATCAGAATCTTTTAGTTCGTGCGCGATCTTTAAAACTTGATCTTCTGTTTCTGCACTACAAGGCCCTGCTACTACGAGTGGGTGATCTATACTTAAATCATCCAACCATGTTCTTAATTCTTTTGTATTCTTCATCTTTACTTATTAAATTATGGTACTTCTTTTTTTTATTAATTATTTATTATTTACAATGAATATCGTTTTATTTGATCCCTTTTAAAATCGTTGCTATGTGGTTTGTTTTTTGCATCTCTTCAAAAACTTGATCAAACTTATGTGCCTCCATTAATTTTTTAAATTGTTTTAAATTTCCAATATATTCATCTAGTGTTTCTACTATATTCTCTTTGTTTTGTTCAAAAATGGGAGTCCACATTGCTGGAGAACTCTTAGCAAGCCTAACAGTAGATTCAAACCCGCTTCCTGCCATATCAAAAATATCACGTTCGTTTTTTTCTTTATCTATAACTGTTTTACCTAACATAAAAGAACTAATATGAGATAAGTGAGATACATAAGCTATATGTTTATCATGTGAAACAGCATCCATATATCGAATTCTCATTCCTATTTTAGAGAAAATATCTAAGGCCTTTTCTTGTAATTTAAATGCTGTTTTTTCTACCTCACAAATAATATTTGTTTTTTGTTTGTATAGACCTCTTAAAGCTGCTTTTGGTCCTGAAAACTCTGTTCCAGCAATTGGGTGAGCTGCTAAAAAATTTCTTCTTTTTGGGTGCTCTTTTACGACTTCACAAATACGTTGCTTGGTAGATCCAACGTCTATAACCAACGCATTGTCCTGAATGATATCTAAAACTTTTGGCAATACACTTAAAGCAACATCTACAGGTATTGTTAAGAATACCACCTCTGCATTTTGTAAATCTTCAAAACTAGCTTCTTCATGAATAACTCCACATTCGAGAGCTTCTTTAATGTGTTGAGCGTTTAGATCTACACCATAAATAATAGCCTCAGGATATTCTTGTTGAATATCTAATGCAAAACTTCCACCTATTAACCCTGTTCCAATGATATAAACCTTCATGTTATAATCTTTCTAATGCTTCTTTTATTTTTTCTTCTGGTACACACAATGAAAATCGAATATATCCCTCTCCTCTACTCCCAAATATAGAGCCCGGTGCAATAAAAACATCTTTGTTATACAATAAATCATCTACCATGTTTTCTGCTGTTACTCCTTCAGGAGTTTTTGCCCAAACAAACATACCCGTAGTGTTTTTATCGTAACTGCATTCTAAAGCATCAGCTATTTTCCAGACAAGTTTTCTCCTTTTTTCGTACACATCATTCATTTCAGAAAACCAAGATGAACTAACTTTTAATGCAGAAATAGCTCCTTGTTGAATTCCATAAAACATTCCAGAATCCATTTGTGTCTTCACCTTTAAAACCTCTTTTAAAACAGAATTTGCACCCAACAACATACCTACTCTCCATCCTGCCATATTAAAAGATTTGCTCAAAGAATTTAATTCCAAAGCGGTTTCTTTAGCTCCTTTTACACCTAAAATACTTAGTGGATTATTATTTAGTACAAAACTATATGGATTGTCATTTATAATTAAAATTTGGTGTTTTTTACCAAAAGCTATCAGTTTTTCAAATAGCTTCTGGGTTGCTTTTGCTCCTGTTGGCATGTGTGGGTAATTTACCCACATTATTTTGATATTAGTGAGATCTTCTTGAGCTAGTTGCTCAAAATCTGGCTCCCAATTGTTTTCTGATGTTAACTCATAAAATACAGGAGAAGCCTGAACTAAATTAGTAACAGAGGTATAGGTTGGGTATCCAGGGTTTGGAATTAAGACCTTATCTCCTTTGTTTAAAAAAGCCATAGAAATGTGTAAAATTCCTTCTTTACTCCCCATAAGTGGAAGGATTTCATTATCTGAACTTACTTCAACAGTATACTTATTTTTATAAAAATCTGCCACAGCTTCTCTAAACTCAGGCAATCCTTGATAACTCTGGTACTTATGAGCTCCTTCTGTTATTACTGCTTGTTGAATGGCTTCAATTACTTTAGTAGGAGGCTGTAAATCTGGACTTCCAATACCCATATTTATAATGGGTTTCCCTTGAGTTAACAAGGTTCTAACCTCTCTAAGTTTCTTAGAAAAATAGTATTCCTGAACAGTATTTAATCTATTAGCTGCTTTGATCATTTTCTACCGTTTTTGTAGGTTCCTAAAATTTTAAAATCTTCGGCCATAATGTCAATAATTTTCACCAATTTTTGGTACTCTGTATAGTCATCAAAAGTTACATCTACAAAGAAGGAATATTTCCATGGGGTCTCTATTACAGGCAAAGATTGAATTTTAGTTAAGTTCATTTTACAATCACTCAATACGTTTAAAACTGCAGCTAAACTTCCTCTTTTATGACTTAATTCAAATTTTAATGATGCTTTATTAATACCCTCAATTGAATGAGTTGGCAACTTTGTTTGAACAATTACGAATCTTGTAGAATTGTCTTTTATAGTCTGTATATCGTCTTCCAATACTTGTAATCCAAAAATTTCAGCAGCAATTTTAGGAGCAATTGCAGCAATACCCTTTATATTTTCTTTTGCAATTCTTTTTGCAACCTCAGCCGTATCTACATCTTCAACTAATTTAATGTGTGGATACTTTTTAAAAAACTCTTTACATTGCAATAGTGCCATGGGGTGAGACCAAACCTCTTTGATGCTTTTTATTGTCTGACCTGGTAATGCCATCAAATGATGATGAATATTTAAATATTCTTCCCCTACTATATGTAAATTATTTGAGTCTATGAGCGCATAATTTGGTATTATGGAACCTGCAATCGTGTTTTCTATTGCCATTACTCCATCAGTTGCTGAACCCTCTAATAAATGTGCTACTAAGGCGTCAAAAGACATGCATTCTTTTAATTGAATGTTGTCTCCATAAAAGTCTCTTGCTACTTTATGATGATTGGAACCCTCTGCTCCTTGTATGGCAATAATTTTATTCATTTATATCAAAAAAAAAATCTCGAATTAAATTCGAGACTTTCTGTTGTATAGTTTTTGCAATATACGCAGCGTCTCAATTTTCACTAAAAAAATAGAAGTAGAAAAAAAAGCTATTCCAAACGTATTGCATATTCATATTAAATTTATAGAACGAACAAATCTAAGTATTAAATTTACATAAACAAATAATAGTGTCCTGATTTTTAAATAAATACGAAATTAATAAATTAAGGTGCATTTTTTTAACATTTTAATAAATAAGAGTTGAAAAAAGCTATTGGAAAAAAACAGTATTATGAATTTGTTGTGTATTAAATTGCAGATTTTTGTCTTTATTTGTTTTTCTGAAAAAGAAGCAATTCTTTCTTAATTTTACTTTAGTTTATGCCACTAAACTCGAGAAGTTAAAAAAACTGAAAAGCTTCATAACAAATTATTTTAAAGAAACATAAACACCTGCATGACTCCTGTAAAAAACTTCATTTTAATCCTATTTATTACTTGTAATAGCATAGCACAAACAGCACCATTCTATGAAAGTTATAACTGGGAAATAACCCCTAGCTACCAAATTGAAGAATCAGATAATGATATGGTTGCCATCAAAGATAAAGTGGTAACTGAATTTATCTTTGAAGACCAAAATTTAATAGAATACTACCTAGAACATAAAGTATTGTGGTTAAATTCTGATGATAGAATTGAAGAGTATACTAAAGTTTATTTACCCATTGCTAACGATGCATCTCAAGTGGTAATAAATGCTCGTATTATTAAAAAAACAGGAGAGATTATTGTATTGGATAAATCAAGAATTTTACGGTCTGAAGGTGATGAAACTGGGAGAGATTTTAATTATTTTTCTATAGATGATGTTGAGAAAGGGAGTATAATTGAATATTATTATGTAATAAAAAGACGTCCAAAATTTCAAGGTGCTATGGTGGATATTGAGAGTGACTACGACAAACAAACCGTAGAATTTGATTTGTATGCACCTAGCAATTTACGTTTTAGCTTCAAAAGTTTTAATTTAGAAACTACTGTAAAAAAAATTGAAAGTTTTAAAGAAAAAACACATTGGAAGTTCTTGGCTAAAGACATCAAGGCTGTAAATAAAGAAGATAAGGCTCCTTACAACGCTGCAATTGGTTTTATTATGTATAAATTACATGAAAATACCGCCAACAATGCTATTATTACTTCTTATAATAATGTAGCTCAAAATTTATTTGATTTCTATTATTCAACATATAGCAAATTAGAAAAAAAACTCATAAATAAATTTGCTAAAAATTTCAAATTTGATGATGGTTTAAGAGATGAAAATAAAGCAAGAATTATTGATTTATTTATTAAAGAAAATATATACATCTCAGAAAATGATTCTGAAAACTTAACAAATGTATTAAAAACTAAAACTGCAAATGAAACAGGGGTTATAAAACTATATATTGCCTTATTTGAAAAATTTGATGTTACGCATGAAATGGTTCTCACTAGCAACAGATTACAATTGAAATTTGATAAAGATTTTGAGGCTACCAATTTTTTACAAGAATTTTTATTTTACTTCCCTGCATCAAAAAAATACCTATCTCCTAGTAAATTTGGCACTAGATTTGGTTTTCCACCCCCTTACTTCATGAATAATTTCGGTCTTTTTGTAACTGGATACGATATCAATGGTAAAAGAAAAGCTTTTTCAGAAGTGAAATTTATAGAAGGTATTCCTGCAAGCTTATCTAGTGATGAAATGTTAATAGAGGTAAATTTTAATACTAAAGATTTGACTAAAAACACGATAGCATTAGAGAGAAAATTAAATGGATATTATGCCATGAACTTACACCCTTTTATGAATCTTATTCAGCCAAACCGTATAAATGAGGTAATAGACCAATATTTTGTTCAGAATAGTGACAAAAATGCCAAGGTATTAAAAAGAGAATTTATTAATGAGGATCCAAGTCTTTTTGGAGTAAAACCTTTTGTGGTAAAATTTGATATTAGCTCAGACTATTTTGTAGAAAAAAAAGGTGACAAATACCTTTTTAAACTTGGAGATTTAATAGGTCCTCAAATGGAAATGCAACAAGAGAAAAAAAGAATTTTACCTTTGGAAGCAGAGTTTAACAGAAGTTATTATAGAACGATAAAAATACACATCCCAGAGGGCTATCAAATTTCAAATTTAGAGGACATTATCATAAAAAATAGCTACACTACAAAAGACAAAGAACTCTTTATTTTTGACTCTTATTACACTTTGGAAGGAAATGTGTTAACCGTTACTGCAGATGAACATTACAGAGAAACTTTTGTAGCACCAGAGATATTTGAAGCCTACAGAACTGTGATTAATAGCGCAGCAGATTTTAATAAAGTAACCCTTGTTTTAGAACCTAAAAAATAATTTTACATTTTATTCTATGGAACTTAATATTTTTGGAGACCCACTTACTCCGTGTTGCACTGATCCTATGACAGGTTATTTTAGAGATGGCTTTTGTAGAACCATTTCAGAAGATACCGGAACACACACAGTATGTGCAGTAGTAACTGAAGCGTTTTTGGCCTATTCTGCTTCTAGAGGAAATGATTTAATGACTCCCATACCTCATTGGAACTTTCCAGGTCTACAACCAGGAGACAAATGGTGTTTGTGTATTTCTAGATGGTTAGAAGCCGAAAAAGCAGGCAAAGCCCCGCCTATTATTTTAGAGGCTACTCATCAAAAATCATTACAATATGCTTCATTAGAATTATTGCAACAATATGCTTCTGTTTAACAGAGACTTTCTTATTTATGGGATGCTATAACTTGTAATGCTGCTTTTTCTCCTGCAATCATGGCGGCATTTAAAGAGCCATTAAGTTGTACATCTCCTGCTAAAAAAATACCAGAAGACAGCTGTGTTTCTGAGGGTGTAACTTCAGATTTAATATATTTTAAATCTGGTAGTGCTCTTTTAATATTATGGATTTCTAAGAAAGTTATAGTATCTATATGACACTCTTCTTTTAATTGCTTTGTAACAGTAGCTATTAATTGTTCTTCAGATAACTGATGTTCTTTTACAACCGTTACCGATAATAATTCTTCGGTATTATTGTTGTGTGTAGCAACACTGGTATGATAAAAAATATTATTAATAAGACTATCTTCCCTAGAAACTAAGCCAATCATAGGTTTTTCTATTACACGTTTGTTTGCGGTAAAATAAAGTGTTTGGCAAGATTTCCAAGAAAGATTTTTTGATGGTGCATTTTTTACAAGCTTACTGGCATCTGTAGCAATAATTGTTGCAGCACTTACTAACTTATCTCCGGTATGTAGTATAATTTCCTCATCAGAAACTGAGGTTACTTGGGTGTTATATTGAAAAGTTGTGTTCTTTAAATTTGATACTAATTGTTTCGAAATTTCTTCCATCCCTCCTTTGGGAAGTACAGCTAATCCTTCTCCAAACATTTTAAACACAAATTCAAACATTCTACTAGAAGTTGTTAGCTCATTTTCTAAAAATATTCCTGTAAAAAAAGGAGTGAAAAACTGAGTTATGATTTGAGATGAAAACCCAAACTCTTGCAAATACGCTTTGGTACTTATTTCATTAGATGAAAAAATAGTCTCAATAGACTTTTTTTTCAATTTCATATTTAATTGAAAAATTTTAAACTTATCAGAAAAGGTTCCCACTCCTGAAAAGAGTGTATAAAAAAGTACAGAGATATCTCTTAAAGGATCTCCAATAATTTGTTGTTTTCCTTTTTTAAAAATAACTGCACCAGGTTTTAATTTTTGTAACTTAAGAGCCTTAAAATCTAAGTATTTTTGAGCAGCTGGATAGGATGATAACAATACTTGAAACCCATGATCTAATTGAAACCCTTTTTTGATGTCTGTTTTCACTCTCCCTCCTGCTCTGTCTGATGCTTCAAGAATAATTGGATGATAACCTTTGTTTTCCAACACCTGAGCAGCTACCAAACCACTGACTCCTGCTCCAACAATGTAAATTTTAAAATCTTTTCTATCCAACAGTCTACAATTAAAAAGTTATTTGTAAAATTACTATTTTAAATTCTAAAATAATTATTAATTGATAGACTTCATATGATTGAAATTAGTCGTTTACTCCTAGACTTTGGTTTATGTATTCTGATATGGATGGTACAATTAATTGTATATCCTAGCTTTCTTTTTTTTAGTGATAATAATCTGTTTACCTGGCATAAAACGTATACCAAAGCTATTGCTCTCATTGTGATGCCTCTAATGCTTGGGCAGTTGAGTATAGTCATATATCAGGTTTTTCTTATACAAAATGCCTATACCCTCACTAGCATTGTATTGGTTTTTTTTCTATGGGGCATTACTTTATTAAAATTTGCACCCTTGCATCAGCAAATTTCAGAAGGAAATACCCATTTGCAAGTCCAAAAAAAATTGGTCCAAATGAATTGGATGAGAACCATTGTTTGGACCATCTTATTTGTAATGAGTGCTGCTTCAGTTATTTTAAAGAGTCTTTAAAAAACGCTTTACAATAGTACAGACAACAAAAGAACCATCGTTAAACCACATAGGGCAAGTATCAAAGTCATCATAGACCAGCTTCTAAAAGTATCTTTTTCTGAAAGTCCCAAATAATTACTCACCAACCAAAATCCACTATCATTTACATGAGATAAGATAGAAGCTCCAGCGGCAATTGAAATTACGATAAGTGCAGTATGGAATTCGCCTAGAGGAGTTGTAATGAGAGATGATGTTATTCCAGCAGCAGTAATCATTGCAACTGTTGAAGATCCTTGTAAAATTCTAACACAAACCGCAGCTAAAAAAGAAAAAAGTAAAACACTTAAACCGATGCTTGAAAAATAATTGGCTAGCATCTCGCCAGTACCTGTGGTAATCAACATTTGTTTAAAAACACCACCTGCTCCCGTTAATAGGATAATAATTCCTGCCGGCGCCAAAGATGCAGAAGTAATTTTTGATAAAATGGCTTTAGAAACCCCACGTCTAATCCCAAGAAGATACCAAGCCATTAAATTTGCAATAATTAATGCAGAAAAAGGGTGACCTATCATTTGTAACCAAGTAATTGTTTTATCTGAGAGATTTAAACTAGAACCTAATGGACTATTTAAAAGAGTATTCAAAACAATTAATAAAATTGGGGTTGCTATAATTGAAAGAATTAAACTAATTGGAGGGAAATTATCAACCACCTTTTCATCTATTTTTTTTGGTGCAGCTATAAAAATTTTAGAAGCTATAAACTTTCCAAAAATTGGCCCACTTACTATTGCTGTAGGAATACCTACAATAAAACCTACTAAAATAACCCAACCCAAATCTGCATTTAAAATATCAGACACTGCAACAGGGCCTGGAGTTGGAGGAATAAAAGCATGTGTAATAGCCAATCCTGCCAGTAACGGGATAGCGTATAGAAGCATAGACTTCTTTGTTTTTCTTTGTAAAGAATAAACCAGAGGAATTAAAATGATAAAAGCCACATCAAAAAATACTGGTATGGCAATAAAAAAGCCTGTAATCATTAATGCCCAAGAAGCATTTTTTTCGCCAAAAGACTTCAATAGATATTGAGCTAAAGCTTCTGCACCACCAGAATGCTCTAAAATGGCACCAAACATGGCTCCAAGCCCCACAACAACAGCCACAAAACCTAATGTAGAACCCATGCCTTCTTTCACTGTATTCATAATTTCAAGAGGTGCTACTCCTGCAAGAACTCCAACTAAAATACTTGAAATCAAAAGTCCAAGAAAAGGCTGAATCTTAAACTTTAAAATCAAAATAATTAAAATAGAAACTCCAATTAAAACTGACAAAAGAAGATGATAGTCTATCATATTAATCCCATTTAGTGTGAAAAAATTCATTCAAAGAGCTGTCTACTCTTTGGTAGGTATGGGCACCAAAAAAATCACGTTGTGCTTGAATAAGATTTGCAGGTAGACGTTCTGAGCAAATAGCTAACCAAAAATTATACGCTGAAGAATAAGTGTCTAAAGCAATTTTTTGATCAATTGCATGATGTAATAATGCCGCTATATTAGGTTCTGTTTTAGAAATAGTATCTAGAATTTTTTCATTGTTTAACAATGATTTTTCGATAGAAAAATACCCAATTAAATCCTCCATTAAACGAGATCTGATAATGCAACCTTGTGTCCAAACTCTTGCTGTTTCGGATGGATTATAATCCCAATTATATTTTTCAGAAGCAGCTTCAATGAGATTAAAACCTTGGATGTGATTAATAATTCTAGAAAAACCATACGCTTCTTTTAATTTCTCAATATCAAAAGAAGCTGTATGAAGAGGTGTAGGTTTTCTATCAGATAATACCATTCGTTGTTTTTTTAGACCAGATAGATAACGAGCAAAGACCGCCGAAGACATCATGGTGTTTGCCTCGCCTAGATCTAGGGCAACCTTAGTAGACCATAATCCTGTGCCCTTACTTCCTGCTGAATCTAAAATTAGATCTAATACATAGGCATCACCCTCTTTTTGTTGCAAAATTTTTGATGTTATTTCTAATAAATAATTCGCTTCAGATCCACAATTCCACTCTTCAAAAATTGATGAAATCTCAGTATAACTCATTTGATGAGCTAGGACAGCGTAGGTTTCTGCTAATAATTGCATTTCTGCATATTCTATACCATTATGAACCATTTTCACAAAGTGTCCTGCACCATCAGCCCCCATATAGGCCTCACAAGGTTTTCCTTTGGAATCTTTTGCTGAAATATTTTTTAAAAAAGGACTGAGATTTTTATAGGCTTCTTTACTCCCTCCAAACATAAGCGATGCTCCATTTCTTGCACCTACTTCACCTCCGGAGACACCACACCCAACATAGTGTATGTTTCTTTTTTCAAGTTCTAATGCTCTTCTTCGAGTATCTTTAAAATAAGAATTTCCTCCATCTATAATGATATCCTCCTCATTCAGTAAGGGTACAATTTCATCAAGTAAATCATCTACAGCAGAACCACTTTTAATCATTAACCATACTTTTCTGGGACGTTCTAACGCATTTATAAACGATGAAATATTGGTAAAACCTTGTAGATTTTTAAACTGAGAGTTTGTCGAAAGAAAATCGAAAACAACCTGCTCTTCACCTTTTACAAAACGATTATAAACTGCAGTTTCCAGACCACACTCTGCACTATTAAGGGCAATACCTTGCCCCATTACTCCCAAGCCAATTAGTCCAATTGATGCAGGAGTTGTAACGGGGGTATTATCTATAACTTCTTGAACCATTTGCTTAATGGGTTTATTACAATCAACATAAATACCGTAAGTAGGAAGCTCTAAAGTATCTAGTTGAGACTGTAATAATTCAGGTTTAAAAAAATGATTTTTTCTTTTTGTTAGGCGAGGTAGAAGTAAATCAAAAGATCCATTAAGAACAACCCAAGTAACGTTATTATTAAATTTAGAGAGGATTGTTCTATATTCTTCTTTTAACGCAGAGCAAGCCAAAATACTACCGCCATTTAATGTCCATTCTTTAATCTTACTTGCTAAGTCTAAGAGCCATGGAACCCTGTCTGAATCTGTTAACGCATGCCCAGATTTCATTTTATTTTTATTGGCTGGGGTATGAAAATCATCAGCGTCATAAAAAGGTTTTGACATTCGTAGAGAAAGCTGTTTACCGAGACTTGTTTTTCCCGAACCACTAACTCCCATAATGATAATCATATCTGTTTTTTTGCTAAAGATATAAAAATAAAAAAAGCATCTCAAAAGAGATGCTTTTGCGGTCTGGACGGGACTCGAACCCGCGACCTCCTGCGTGACAGGCAGGCATTCTAACCAGCTGAACTACCAAACCGTTGCTTAAAGCGGTTGCAAATATAAGTCAGTTTTTTATATATCCAAACAGAAAGGGTGAAAATTACATCATTTTTTGCCTACTTAAAAAATAGCTAGTTAATACTTGATGAACACCTTGTTGAATATCTACTGGGACGTATGATATCTTATATTGCAAACATTTGTTTTTCAATTCTTTAAAATAAGAATCAACTAACTTAGTGTAGTTTTCTTTTATATTTTCTGCAAATAAATTCACCGTTTCTCCTGTTTCAACATCAACAAACTTTTTTGGAGAGTTTTCAAAATCAAAATTTAATTCGGTTTTCATATCAAAGGTGTGAAACAATACAACTTCGTGTTTGTTATATTTTAAATGCCTTAACGCTTCAAACATTTTTTCTTCATCTATATTCGTTTGAAACATATCTGTAAATAGAAAAATTAAAGAACGCCTGTGAATTTTTTCAGCAATTTCATGTAAATACTGATAGGTTTCAGTAGTAGCATCTGAATTACCTGTTACTAATTTTTCTAGTTGATGAAGAATCATCTTTCTATGACGATCACTTCCTTTTTCAGGAGCATAATATTGATAGGAATCAGCAAAAATACTAAGACCTACTGCATCACGTTGTCTTTTTAAAACCTCCATTAAACAAGCAGATGCAACTGCTGAAAACCCCACTTTGTTTAACTGATTTATTTGTTGTTCTTTTACTACTGGATAATGCATGGAGGCAGAATTATCTATAATAATATGACATCGTAAATTGGTTTCTTCCTCGTATTTTTTTGTATATAACTTTTCTGTTTTTGCAAAAAGTTTCCAATCTATATGACGGGTGCTCTCTCCTTTATTATACAATTTATGTTCAGAAAATTCTACTGAAAAACCATGAAAAGGGCTTTTATGAATTCCTGTTATAAATCCCTCCACTATTTGACGGGCTAGTAACTCCAGGTTTTTAATTTCTGAATTTTGTATGTTAGAAAGGTCTATCATTGTTTCCTAAAATAGAAAAAGGTCTGGCAAATGCCAAACCTTTTAACTTTGATTTTTTTTTAAAATCTTTATAAGTTGGCGTCAATTTTATCTGTATATACATTTTTTTGAGCTACACCAACCTGTTTATCTACAACTTCTCCATTTTTAAATAACAAGACTGTAGGAATATTTCTTACACCATATTTAGCAGCAAATTCTTGATTTGAATCAACGTCTACTTTTCCTACAACAGCTTTTCCGTCATACTCTCCGTGAATTTCATCAATAATAGGCCCCACCATTCTACAAGGTCCACACCAAGCAGCCCAAAAATCAACTAATACTGGCTTATCTGACTTTAATACTACTTCTTCAAAATTTGCATCTGTAATTTCTAATGCCATGATTTATTTTTTTTAAAATTTTCTATTACAAAAGTAGTCAAATAATTCTCTTTAGTAGGGTCTTAAAATTACTTTTTGCTATAAGTCTATCGAAGAAGTTTATCTTGTAAGAAATTTCATTTTAAGGAAAACACTTCTACCTTTAAATATTGTTTGTTAATTTAAAAAATCGGTCTTAAAATCTTATCTAATTGATCAAACTCAATTAAAAAAGCGTCGTGCCCATGAATAGATTCAATTTCGTGGTAGGCCATCTCAAGATTAGATTTTGATAATTCTTTAAAGGTTTCTTTATTTTCCTCTGCCAAAAAAAACAAGTCAGAGTTTATTGCTACAATGTGTATTTGAGCATTAATTTTACTTAGATGGTTTGCCCAATTATTAGAATTAACAGCTTCTATAGTTCTTAATAAATGATTCATCATTTTGTAAGCACTTAGCTGAAATCTATCTTGAAGTTTTTTTCCATGATGAGACAACCAACTTTCTATGTTAAAAATCTTCAATTCTTCATGGATAGACCTGTTAAATTTTTCTTTGTAAGAAACTGGGGTTCTGTAACACATCATGGCGTGCATTCTAGCATCATGAACAGGATGTTTCGAATTTAATAAAAACTGTTCTTGAATAAAACAATTGGCAATTAACCAATCTGTAGATTTCCAGTCTGCAGCTATCGGTATAATATGTAAAGCAATATCTGGATTTAATACAGCCATTTCCCAGGCAATACCTCCACCCAAAGAACCCCCAATAATGGCGTGTAGTTTACATATTCTCAATTTTTTTAAAGCTAACAAAAATATGTTCGCTATATCTTTAGCAACAAAATCTTTGTAATTATCTATTAACAAGCCATCATATCCATTTCCCGGAATATTAAATGCTATGACAGTAAATTTGGTAGTATCAATGGTTTTATTTTTTCCAATCATCTGGTTCCACCATCCATACTCACCTATCACCGAACTATTAGCTGTTAACGCATGATTCACCAATACTACAGGAGCAGTTCCCAGTTCTAAACCAAACAATTGATAACTTAATTGAAGATTTGAAAATTGGAAACCACCCTTGGTAGTAAAATCTTTGACATGTATGTATAACAGTTCTTGATTCAAATTTTTATACTAAAACTTCTGAAGGAATTTTGGAGAATGCCTCTTTTAAATCTATTTTTAAATCTTCAATATCTTCAAGCCCAACAGATAATCTAATAAGATCGCTTGAAACTCCTGCCGCTAACTGTTGCTCTTCTGTTAATTGTTGATGAGTAGTACTAGCTGGGTGAATTATTAAAGATTTAGTATCACCTATATTAGCTAGAAGAGAAAATACTTTTGCATTGTCTACAATAGTTTTAGCAGCTTCATAACCTCCTTTAGCTCCAAAAGTGACCAATCCACTTTGACCATTTGGCAAGTATCTATCTGCTAATTTTTTATAGGCACTAGATTCTAAGCCTGGGTAATTTACCCATACAACCTCCTCTTGTTTAACCAACCATTGTGCTAATTCTAACGCATTTTTTGAGTGTTGTTTAATTCTTAACTCTAGCGTTTCTAGCCCTTGAATAATTTGAAAAGCATTTGTTGGACTCAAAGCACCTCCAAAATCACGTAATCCCTCTAAAATTAACTTAAAAGTAAATGAAGCTGCACCCAAAACATCATGATAAACCAAACCGTGATATCCTGCAGATGGCTCTGTAAATTCCGGAAACTTTCCGCTAGACCAATCAAAAGTACCAGCATCTATAATTGCTCCTCCAAGAGATGTACCATGTCCTCCAATATATTTTGTGAGAGAATGAATTACAATGTTTGCTCCATGTTTAATTGGGTTTAATAATGCTGGTGTTGCAACTGTATTATCAACAATAAAGGGAACTCTAGCTACTTTTGCATGTTCAGAAATAGCTTCTAGATCTAGAACATCTAACTTTGGATTTCCAAGAGACTCTACAAAGAAAGCTCTCGTGTTTTCTTGAGTAGCTTCAGCAAAGCTACTAGGATCTGAGGCATCTACAAAAGTTGTTGTAATTCCTAATCTAGGTAAGGTTACATTTAATAAATTAAATGTTCCTCCATACAGGCTGCTTGATGCAACTATGTGATCACCTGATTTTAGTAAGGTTAATAATCCTGTAGCTATTGCAGCAGAACCAGAAGCAAAGGCTACAGCTCCTACACCTCCCTCTAAAGTGGCCAGACGGTCTTGTAATATTTGATTGGTTGGATTATTTAAACGGGTATAAATAAAGCCAAGTTCTTTTAATGAAAAAAGATTTGCCGCATGCTCAGAATTTTTAAAAACATACGATGTAGTTTGATAAATTGGAACTGCTCTAGTTCCTGCTGTTTGTGATACTTCATGTCCTGCGTGAAGTGCACTTGTTGAAAATTTTTGTGTACTCATTTTTCTAGTTTGAATGATTAAATAATTATATTTAAAAGACAAAAAAACCAACTCTAAAAGAGCTGCTTATAAGAAAAATGTTAAAAAGAAATCATAGAAAAT
>Ga0228669_1000117_pt1 | contig 50424 bp, 89 predicted proteins | sample 84DmetaG_FD_182700 | JGI IMG/M metagenome (GOLD analysis project Ga0228669, IMG submission 182700) | Seawater microbial communities from Monterey Bay, California, United States - 84D | ecosystem: Environmental > Aquatic > Marine > Coastal | place: USA: California | collected 2016-10-11 | reverse complement strand
CTTAGTTTCCCAATACCAGAGTGAACGTCACCACTATTCACCATTAGTTTTAAATCTGCTGCAGATAGTGCTTTTGCCATAGATTCATATTGAGAAACTCCAACGATTTGAGTAACTTCAACCTCTTTGATTTTAATTAAATAATCTTGGTAAGGTTTATTTTCACCAATTTCCTTAGCTAATGTCGTTTGTGCTGTTACACCTGCAAGTTCCATTGCTTGTTTAGATTCGGCTTCAGAGATACCTTTAGCTTTGATAATTGCCGCCTCTGCCTCACCAATACTTTTAACACCCTCTGCATCTTTTCTTTGTGATTCAAGTCTAGCCGCTGCATCAGTTTCAACTCTAAACTTACCGGCCTCAGCCTCAATCTCAATTCTCTTTTTTTCTTGTTCGGCATTTATGATTGCCTTTTCTTTATCAATCTCAGCTTGTTTAATTTGCTCAACTTTAATTACTTCCATTTGTTGCTCCCTAGTAGCTCTTTCTGCTTGAGCAATATCAGAAATTGATGCTTGTTCTGCAATACCAGCTTTCTTTGTAGCTTCGGCTCTAGCAATTCCAATGGCTTGTGATGATTTTGCTTTTGCTTCTCCGGCAATTCTTTCAGTCTCTGCTTTAGTTACATCAACTTCTTGACGAGCAGATAATTCTGCCTGTTCAGCTAACTTAGTATTTTTTGCAACTTCAGTACGAGATTCCATATCAATAGCTGACATACGCTTAGCCATAATTTGATGAATTACATTAGAACCTTCAGAATCTCTAACATCCATAAGCTCAATATTTTTAATAGATGACACCCCCCAGTTTTCTAAATCAGCCTTAACACTTTCTGTAAATTTATCACCGAATACCGAACGTTCTTCCATAATCTCTTCTAACTTAGATTTGGCTAAAATAGAACGGACTGCACCTTGAACCACATTTTCTAATTGTTTCTTTAACTCTTCATATGATTCAACCTTTTCTGCTGCTTTATTTGTATCTGCAATATGGAAGAAGGCCTTAACATCAACTACGAATGGTACCCTATCCTTATCATAAGCAGAATACTTTATTAAGTCAATATCAAAGTTAGATACTGGTAATACTCGCACCATTACACCAATTTTTGGTAACCACTTTGGGAACTCGTAATAAACATTTGATCCTTTACCTACTCCATAGGAAACGGTTTTGTCACCTCGTTGAACGATATGAACTACATTTGTTGGTACAATTCTACGTAATGATAAGATGTAGAAGAATACGATTACTCCAAAAATACTTGAAAGTATAATTGGTAAATTTGATAAAATTTCTGTCATTGTTTTTTTGTTTTTTGTTTAATAAAATAATAAAAAGGTTTTCTTTATACAGCCACCTCGTTTAGCTGTTTAATATATAAATAAATTTATTAAAGTTTATTTGAAAAATAAATTATTTCTATTGAATTCAAAAATAGAATAATTTCCATCATAAAGTAATTTTGCTTTTTCCAACATATTATCTTCATCTATTGATTTTTTAATGGCTAGTGCAAAATCTTTATTAGATTCTTCTATTAAGTCGTAGTTTGCTTGTATATTAAACATAGTGGCTTCATCATAATCTGAAATTATCATACCAGTATAAAAACCATTTAGTTTATATTTTTTGACAAACTCATCAGCATTACACCAAATACATACACAATTTTTATCTTTTAAAAGATAAACTAAATTAGAATTTATAATAAGTCGATTTTGTCCAAATAGTCCTTTATCAGATCCATGTCCAAGCATGATTATTCTATCATGTGATTTAATATTTTCTTTTAGTTTACTAGTTGATATATTATTATCATCTATTATAGTCCAGTCTTTTTCTGAGTATATTACTTTTAAGAAATCTGTTGTACTATCCTTAGGGTGTATAACTAATGTTTTCATTTTATTTAATTAAATAATATAGAACGCATAATATAAATATCCCAATTGCTACATATTTTACAATTTTCATTAAGATAGGTAGTAATACCGTTACTAAAATAGGCATTATAAGTTTAAATGAAAATATTATAATAAAAAATGTAATTATTGCTCCTCCGATTCCCATAATATGTTTGTTTTAGTGTGATACAAATATACTAATCTTTTTTAATATAAACAAATCTATACCGGTTATTTCCAAAATACTTGTATTAAAACTATAATTACTGATAGTGCTATACAAACTCCGGTTTTTAATGAGATGGTTTCACTATTAAATATAGATGTTAGTATTGTGAATGATATTATACCTAATGTAAAGCTTAATAGTCTTGATGCCCATAAAGTTCCATCAAAATATTCTACACAATATTTAGCACCTTTTATAAAAAGGTATGTTACTGGTAATGCAGTTATATAAGCTAACCATTGTTTGTCTTTGAACCATTCTACTTTTAGTGGTGCATACATTTGAAACCATACCAAGGTTTGTGCAAGAAAAAGTAGTAGACTACCTATTATTAGTTTTATCATATTATTCTTTTATAAGTTCTCTAAATACTATTTCTGTTTGGTCTTTTATTTTATCGTCTTGTCTAACAAAGACTAGATAAAGTTTATCACCTATGTTTATTTTTTCTTGCCAACCTATTTTATTATTCTTAACACGGTCGTATATTGAGTCTAGATTTTCTTTCATATGTAAAGTTACAATTATTTTTTAATATATAATGTATGAAATGGATTAAGTTGTTTGAAAACTTCGAAAATGATATGTTGGATGATACTAAGGATATTCTTAGGCTTCACTTAGGAGAACTGGAAGAGGTTGACTTTATAGGTGGTGATATTCAGGTCCAGATGTCGGATAAATTAAAGGATAGAATAAGAGTTTATAGAATTTTAGAATCTCCAAACGTCAGAGATCTGAAATCATGCGAGGTGCATCTTAAAGAAGAGACAGAAGGGGTTTCTTGGAATATAAGTCTGGATTGGTATAATGATAAAATTGTGATATTATCTTTAAGTGAATCAGTTGAGTCTTTTTTAGTTGAATGGTTAAGAGAAAGATTTTCGGGATTGAACAAGTATGTAAGAAAGGAATCAGAGTATAAAAATCAGATTCTTTATATAGAAGGGAATGGTACTGGTGTATTCTACTATTATGAGGATGATAAATCAGTTTATGTTTCCTTTCAAAAGATATGGGCCTTTTTCAAGACTGTTCTTAGTTTGGAAGATAGTCAGATAAGAAAGATATTACATGATTGGATTCTAGTAGAGTTCAATCTAGATTTAGAACCAAAAATGTGGTAAATTATGAGATATTTAAAAAAATACGAGATTTTTGAGTCGAGCCAGATATGGGACTTAGAAGATATTTGTCAAGACATTAAAGATGAAGGTTTTGATTTTCTTATAAGAAGTAGAAGTGGTAAGTCACCAGATGTTCTAAGTGAGATTAAATTGGAAATATTCAATGATGATACTAGAGAGAGTAAGAAGAATTTTATGATTGTAGATTCTATGAGAGACTTTCTTTTCAGAATTAGGGATTGGTCTATAGATGAAGGTTATGATATGTGGGTAAGAGGTAAATCATCATATCAAGTAGATACATTGCTTCAATTTATGGAAGATGGTAGTATAATGGCACATAAATCTACGTGTACACCTAAATATCCATCCTTTTCTATGTTAGAGATATTTTTTGATTCTAAAGAGGGAAAGAAAAAGAGAAAGAGAAAATAATTTTATAGATATGAGATACATAAAACTATTCGAATCATTTGAATCAGGAGTCAATGATGATATAGAAGACATACTTCGTCCTTTAAAGGATATAGGAATAGAATTTCAAATAGAAGAAAAAGAAATTTTAGGTAAATATTTTTTAAATTTAGTGATAGATAAGATTAAGGTAAGAGCACTACCTACTATCCCTTTTCAATTTGTAACCAAGAAGGATAAAGTTTATAAAGCATCGTTTGATAAATATAGAGATTCTTATATGTCGGTATATCATAATGATAATAGTGGTGAATTTATTCATGCTTCTCACTTAGAGATTATCGGATACAAATGGAAAGACATACGTGATGAAGTTATTCATCTTGTTTCTTTTATGCTTGACGAAGGTTACTTCTTTTTCTACAAAAATAGTATAAAGATATCCGAGGTTATAAACCCTAAAGGAAAGGGTTTGACATGGATGGTAGAAGATGTTTTAAAAAAATATTCCGGAAAAGATATAGAGATATTAGAGTCTTTAGATTCTGAGGCGGTTATAGGGGAATTAAGAATTTCTTTTACTAAGGTTTAAAAGTCCAACTATTACCATACAAATGCTATAATATTTTATTAAGTTGTCTATCTCGCCATTCTTGTTCTGTTACTGGTTCAAATCTATTACTAGAATATAACACTTCGTTACCTAGATCATTTATAACTACATAATTTCCAGATATATCAATATCTACCGGTTTATCATAAGTATGATATATTTTACCTATAGTAATATTCTGTATATTTTGTTCATCTGTAAATGGTTTGTTATTTATACAAAGTATTTTATAAATATTTTTCACAATCCTAATTCTTTAAGTTTCTCATCTCTTATTTTTATGATATAATCGTCAAATGTCTTTTTATAGTATCCCATAGATTTGGTATAAACACTAGAATCTTCTTTGTATTTACACTCTATTCTAAGTATATCATATACTAATGTTTCCAATAGTTACTAACGATATCTTCCTTAACTTTTTGGAACATCTTAGCCATCGCTGCTACCAATGTTGATACCAATATTATAATCTGTGTTTCACCACCATGTCTAATATCACCATACACTAAGTGATTAAAACCATATATAAGTGTAGATGTTATTAGATAATAGATAGCTACGTACCAATAAGTTAGGAAGAAGTAATCCTTCTTCAATTTATCTTTAATAATATTAACGAACTTATTGTTCGTGATTTTACTACTCAATTTAATCTTTGTTCGGTTCCTGATATCCATTTTCTTGTCTTTTTTTTATAAATTTATCATATTCAGCCATTGTCATATATTGTGTGTCACCGTTATCAACTGACACCAACACCCCCACAATACTACCACTATTATCATAGTGTTTATCAACTACAGTTATTCCCCACATAATTTTTATTTTTTAAAAAGTTTCCACGGTTTAAATACAAATATATGCAATCAGATTAGTATCTGGTATTATATCACTATCTTTAACTATTATATAATCTTCTAAATTCATTATTTTTATTTTTAAAGTGATGTAAATTAGTGACACATCCTAGCAGGTATGGACACTGACCATTTTTATTCCCTACCTAAGTAGGTTCAAATGCAAGTATTTTCTTCAGTCCTTGATGCGTCACTAATTCAACTTACTCACTTTTATTATTTGTTTTACAAATATACGAATAATTTTTAAATTGATGATTTTGGTTTACTTACCTTTATTTAATCTGGATTTTTTTTCTTCGTTGATTAAGTCTTCTAAACCAGAAGATTTTATTGCATACTCTTGTACAAAGTAACTAGATGCAATGAATATAGATAAGAATACTACAAACTCTGATCCGGTAAGATTTTTTAAAAATATTAAATAGATTATACCAAAGTAGACACAATTTCCTATTAAGTGAAATAAAACTCTATAGTGATTTAAGATAATTTTTTCGATTGAATTTTTCATAATACTTTGTTTGTTTGTTTTACAAATATACGAATAAAATATAGTTTAAAAAAATTTTAATATAAAAAATGTCCCAAAAATATTGGAACATTTTTAAATTTGTTTGATTTTATTTATTTTGCAATTGCTTTACCTGTTTTACTTACTAAAAGTCCACTAACGGCAACTAATATACACATACCTATAAAGTATCCAATTGGCATACCTGCAGGATAGAAAGCTTTAGCTTTCTCGATTAGTCCATCTTCTGCCAATGCTGCTCTAACTAAGCTTCCTAATACACCTAAACCACCGGCAATTTGTGCAACAACACCAATAGATTTTAATACTTTACCTGCTACCTTTTTAAGGAAATTTTCTGTTACTACTTCTTCATCCTCAATATTTTTAACTTTTTCTAAATCACTCTCTGCTTTAGATATTTCATCAACCTTAACTTCAGCTGAGAAGATTTTATTTTCCAAATCAGGGTTTGATTTTAATTCATTGAAGAATTTATCAACAGCTTCTTTATTGCTATTATAAAACTCTTTAACCTTATCAAGTCCAGGGATATTCAATTCTTCATTTATATTAGAAAAACTTTCAAACTTTTTTAAATATTTCATATTTCTTTTTAATTTTTATATAGATTATATATTAAAATAATTTTTCTAAAATATTACTTTAATATATAATCTATATGAAATTTATAAAGGATTTTAAAGTTTTTGAATCTACAGAGTTTGAAAAAATCAAGATTGAACTGGAAGACATACTTCAAGAGATGAAAGATGAATTTAAATCTCTTTCAAATAACGATTTACCTATCGAGATAAGATATGTAGAGAGAGGTGGAAAGGATATTATATCTATAAGAATAGGTAAAGTGTTTGCTAACTTAGACGACTACTCTTTGAAAATGGATAAAAGTAAAGATAGTTTATTTAGGATAAACGATTATATGGAATCTGAAGGGTATAGATTCAAATCTTTTTCTTGGGACTATGCAGGTGAGACAAAATTCTCATACACCACTTTTGGTCCTAAGGTACCTTTCGAAAGCATATTAAAGATTGGAGAGACAGTATATGTGGCTCTTTTCTATACAAAAAACACAAATATATAAATATGAGAAATATTAGACTATTTAAAGACTTTGATGGAAAAGTCAATGAAAATATTATTATTCCTGGTGAATATTTAGACTTCATAGATATGTTAAAAGATCACGGAGTTGATACTGATTTATATGGTACTGGTACTTTCAAAACCATAGGACATTTATTTCAAGAAATGAAAGAAGGTGAGACAGAACTAACATCAGAAAATGGTAAACTTGTTAGAAGAGTTCAATTTGTAGGTGCTAGGATTCTATATAAGAAAGATGGAGAATGGTTAAGATTATTCGAAGAGAAACAGATATTCAAAGATGGAAGAGAACGTAGAAGAACTACTATGCCATATTCTGCGGCAGAAAAGTTTAAAACTGGTGAAGATCCAAAAGAAGTTATTGTAAGAGGTATGAAAGAAGAGTTGGATATCGATATTACAATAGATCAATTTACATTTTATAATAGGAACGAAATATCAGAAGATAGTGATTATCCAGGTATAAAATCTTTTCATATTGGATATGAGTTTTTAGTTGTTTTAAATGACGAACAATATATTGAAGATGGTTATATAGAAAGACAAAAAGATAAAGATGTTTACTTTAAATGGAGACCGGTATCTAATGTTATAAAAGAATCTTTATTTTATAACATTTTAAGTACATTATCTTAATTGTATATCACTTTGTACTTCTTCACCACCTTCTTTAGTGAAGTCTCTACCACCACGACCTAAATGTGTCATAACGTTTCTAAAACCAATATATGATTTAGCACTATCTTGATATTCATAAGTTCTTGTAGAGTTTTGCAAGTAGTATCCAATATCTTTCCAAGATCCACCTCTAATAACTTTTCTTTTCATTGTTGGTGGATCCCAATCCATTGCATCATATTTATAATCAGAGTTCAAATCATGTGTAAATTCATTTAATGATTCATCATATGCGGTTTCACACCATTCAGATACATTTCCTGCCATACAATATAAACCCCACCCGTTTGGATTATAGGAGAATACTTTTACGGTATGGAAACCACCATCTTCAAAATATCTACCTCTCATTGGTTTAAAGTTACCTAAGAAGCATCCAGATTCATTTCTGATATAAGGACCACCCCAAGGGTAAGAAGATAATTCTAAATCGCCTCTAGCACCTCTTTCCCATTCAGATTCTGTTGGTAATCTAAAATCATTTAAAAATAATTCACCCATAGAAACTAACCATGAGTTTAATAATTGTGTTCTCCATATACTGAATGCTTTTGCTTGTTGCCAAGTTACACCAACAAATGGATAGTTGTCATAAGCAGGATGCCAAAAATACATTTTAGTCATTGGATCATGAAAAGAATATGTGAAGTCTCTTATCCAGCAAAGTGTATCTGGATAAACATTTATAACTTCATCAATAATAAATCTGGATCTATCGGCATGTCCGCGAATAGCATTATTCTGACCTTTCTTATTAAAGTGTCCTAAGTCTAAATCTTGTCCTTGTGGATCTTTTGTGTATGGGTGTGGTGGTGATTCTAACTGTCTATGTTCATCTACAATCTTTTCACCTTTATTATCATAACCATTAGGTGTTATATTTATACGACCTCTTTTGGCGGCTTCTACTAAATCAACCCAATAGTATTTATACATTAGTTTTCTAGTATCAATTTCTTTTCGTCTAAAGAATCTTTCTGGCTGAGGATAATACATATCTGCTAATAAAGGTACTAACTTAGGATCCTCATAATTGATTACTCTATCCCAATTTAAGTTAAATATTTCTCTACCAAGTTTTCTATCACTTGGATCATACTCAACATATTCCATGGTTGCCTCATCAAAATACATATCTTGATAGTTTATCCATTCTTTGGCATCATCATCAGACCACTCATTATTTTTATATCCACTTGTTCTATCATTCTCGTTGATATAAATTTTATCTCTTGTTATAGAATCTCTAACCCAATTTACAAATTGTCTATATTCGTTATTTGATATTTCAGTTTGATCCATATAGAAAGATTGTACTGAAACACTTTTTGCAACACTTTGGTGTAAGAAAGGAACATCTTGATCATTTTGTCCCATAGTGAAAGACCCAGATGGTATATAAATCATACCAACTGGAATCTCTGGATAGTAGTAAGGTCTTGGTTGAACGCCAATTAGGTGTCCAGTTTTATTTATACAACTAAAACTAGATAAAAATAATATTATAAAAATAATCTTTTTCATATTGTTTATATATAAAAGATTGATTGTGTTTAGATTTAATTTAAAATATAAGATATTTTAAAATCTCTAATTCGTCTAATAGATTCTAGTTTAATTTCCATTTCTAAAAATTTTACTTCATTTTCAGTTCTTTCAATTTGACCTTGTGGTATTTCTAAACCACGTTCTCTTAGCTCTTTTAAGAACTGTAATCTTTTGCGTGTTTCGACTAATTTTTTCATTACATTGTTTTATTACTCTACAAATATAGTTTAAAAAATTAGACTAACCTATTTATAAGCTATTTAAATATTTTTTTTTGATTTTCTCAGTATCAATAGATTTAAAGTTTGTAATGCAACCAATTTCATTATAACTATTACCCATTTTATCAATTGTATCAAGACAAAGTTTTTTTAAAGACTCATTACTTAAATCATTACCTATTGTAGGTAGTGCTAAATATAGATAGATACAGATATCGTTATTATTAGAATTATTTGCTATTTGTTGAAATTGATAAACCATGTCCGGATTTAATCCTCTAATAATATGACATAATATCATATTGGTATCTTCACATACTTTTTCACCACAGGTTTTCCAAAGGTCGAATCCTAATGCGACAACCATTTTTAGATCCTCAACTGGATTTTTTGAGTTAGACATCGTAGTTGTAAATCTTCTCATTTGATCTGCGATTGTGTCTTCAATATTATCATAAGTTTCACCTTTAGAAGGATTATTGATTATGTATTCTAAATTTTCCATTTTAATATTTTTAGTGCCTTCTCCGGGATTCGAACCCGCTCACCTATTATTTCAGTGAGGTGTCATAAGACCCAATCAAGAGGCTATGTAATTTATTTAAAATTTATATACAAGTGTGTATAAGGATCAGTACTAGGTTCACCTAATTGTCGTACATCATAACCTAATTCATTCATTTTTTTGATAGTTTCTTCTTTGGCAAAGATTGGTACTTGACATGATTTATTACCTCTAGCTTTTGCATTTTCGATTACCATAAGGCAGTATTCTACTTCAGTTTTCATTTTAATATTTTATTTAATTTTTCATTTCTTTTCTCACTTCTAAGTTTATACTTAGGAAGAATAGTTATATCTCTTAAATTATAAATGTTGAAATTATTGGTCTGATAATTTGATTTTTCTATAAGTCTTCCAAATATGGTATATACATAGAATTTATCTTCTATCTCACATCTTATATAGTATTTGATAGTATTTTCAAAAACGTCTCTAAAATCCCACCTACCATCAGAAGTCAACATAACTATCAATATAATTACTAAAATAAAAAATAAAGCTCCGAGTAGAATATTCCCAGGTGAATATTGTTTATATCTGTACTTATTTTTATCTTTGCCGGTAAGTTTAAGTCTTTCTGTCTTATAAAAAATATCTAAGTCACCATCATATTCTTCATGAATATATATCCATTTACCATTTATCTGAACCTCTTTTAGAATAGTTACCTCATGTTGAGTATCCGGTATTTTACCAGCGTAATTAAGTGATATACATGCTATAATTATAATTATAGTCTTAGCTATGTTTTCCTTAACCAATTCTAATAGGTATATGAAGGGGAATAGTATTTTACTCATAATATTTTTTCTATTTGTTTGTTTCTAAATTCGTCTAAAGTAATAAATAATTTGGAATTTCTGTTACCAACTCTACCATTATCCAATACAATATTGTATAGAGTGAAGCTTTGTCCGAGCTCTACCGAGAATGTTCTTTCGATGTGATTCACTTCATATATTTTGTTTATGCTGATGTTATTTAAACATGTATCATATCCTATATCGTTATTTACGAATACTACTTTCATATTTAGAAATTACCAGGTTCTACCTGAAATACTTTAACACCTAATTCTCTCCACATATCAACAACTTGATTACGATCATCATAAACAAAAAGAACATTATATTTACTCAATTCATTATTATAAATTTCTTTTTTAACTAGACTGTCTTTTCTATAATCATCCTTTGGTCTCATAAACATATCATCAAATGGTATATCATAGAAGTTTAACCACTCTGTAGTTAATTCTCTACAAGATTCATCACGTCCTGTTAAAATGATAATTCTTTCACCTAGTTTTCTATGTTTTCTTAAACGATCAGCTACAATTATATCAACATCATCTCTATCTACTTTATTCCAATCAAAAGGTCCTCTTTTGCCATTCATATGTGCTAAAGTACCATCAATATCACATACAATTACATCTTCTTTATTTTTATCAAGAATTGGATTCTTATAAACTTTTCTAACGATTGGTCTAGTAGAAGTATCAAATGATTCAACTAGTTCCTTATATTGTTTGAACATTTTGGTAACTATATCATCAGGAACTTTTCTATCACGATTAGAATTTCTTTCTAACGCTTTATTTAAAGATATATCAAATACTTGAAATTCAACACTTGCTTGGTTTTTAACTAAGTCACAAAAATGTTCTATATAAGATAATTTTAAATTTGTATTATCAATCATAACATTTAATCCACGAGATAAAGAATCTAATATAACATTATCTTGTAAAGTATTTATAAGACTTTCTATCTTTGGTTCACAAACATATTGACCTTTAAGCATTGCTCTAAAATCATCACGAGAGACTCTAACCCAATTGGAATTCTTACGAACAAAGTCCTCAGACCAAGTTGATTTACCACTTGCTGGTATTCCAATCAATATTTTAACTTTTAACTTTTTCATTTTTTTCATTTTTTAATGTCTCTTCTACCACACTTTTGTTTTGTAAAAATGAAGGTGTGGTTACCTTTATTTTTAATGTCTCTTCTACCAGATCATCTAGACTTAAATCTATCATTTTAGGTGTCTACCTTTACTTTTAATGTCTCTTCTACTAGTACCACATAAGAGAAACATCGTGTTTCGGGTGTGTCTACCTTTATTTTTAATGTCTCTTCTACCAAAGTAGATGATAATTTCGCTAAAAAAGTAGGTGTGTCTACCTTTATTTTTAATGTCTCTTCTACCATATACTTCGTTATCTCTTGTATTTCCTTGTATTTAAGACCAAATTCCTCTTTAAAAAATGACCAGTAAAGTTTGTAATTACACCAAAAATCTTCATTTTTTACATCCTGGTAAAAGATCCATTCGTTATTTTTGTTATATAATATATATTCTTGACCATGTTTTTCATAAACATCAGTCTTAATAACTTTAAGATCTTTTGTAATTTCATTAAACTTATCAATGATAGGGGTTTCATTACCCATTACAATATCTAATTTTAAATCTCTTAATATTGATGTACTTTTCATCTTTTAATATTTGCCTTTACCCAATTTCGAGTCCAATGTTCATCAGTACTAACATGATTCTTTCTAACCCACTTCATTACATTCTGTGAGAAGTCATCATTATGGAATGAACCTGCGTTTCTAATTACTATTCCTTCACATTTACCACCTAATTTTGATGGTTTTGATACTAAGTCTTCAACAATCGTTTTAAGCTCATCATATGTCTTTATAACACCTCTAAATAGAACCGGTGCTGTTGGTATATCTAATAAATAAGAATATTCTTCTACTTCATTCCATGATATCCAATTATAATTATCTCTAACACCAAATAGATAAAAATATGATGTTAAATCTGAATATTCAATTGAATGTATTCCTTCCATATTTTCTCCAAATAAAAATACATCATCGTCTAAATCATTTTTTAATATAGAGTGTAATTGTCTAACTTCCCTTGACCAAGGTGATGTTGTGAAGGTTGCATGACTTCTAGCATAAACTCCTTCTTTTATCATACCACAATTTTCACCATCTAATTTTTCTGTTATAACAGTTTCAATACCTAAGAGTGATTCAACACTTTTAGAAATTCTATCATCACTGGTTGTACCTGGTGAAAAGGGTAAATGATATGTTCTGTTATACTTGCTCATTATAATCCTAGTTTATTTAAACTATCTTCTCTTTTTATAGAAACCGAAGACTCTGCTAGTTCTGATTCAATTATTTTTATTTCTCTTTCTGCATTATCAATTCTTATTTTACATTCGAAATCTTCTAACCCACCACCATAAGCTCTATCTATATCTTCATAGTGCCAAAAATTTTTGACATAAGATTTCAATGAGGAAAGTTCTTTTTTCTTTTCTCTTCTTTCCTGTCCGCTAATTTTGAATGGACTTTCATTCATAACTATACGTTATTAAAAGTTCTTGAATTTTCATTTGTATTTATTTTATACAAATATAATACTTTTTAGTATATCTTTTCGAATTTATTTTTAAAATCTTTGATTTCTCTAGTGTATAAATCACCATAATCCAAATCATCCCTTGTGTATATTACACCATCAACCCACTCGTCAATTTTAATCTTAGTTGTTGCAATAACCACATAAATATTACCGGTTTTTATATGTGTAAATTTGTCGTTCTTATTTATCATATTTAATAATTATTTTATACATATTGTATTCCTATATGATTTTTCGGTTTTATAAGACCTTTCACTTAACCATTGGTTTATTAAATCTAATCTATTTTCTTTTATTTGTTCATGTTCGAATATAATACAAGAAGGTAGATTTTCATCAGCTAAAGATAGTATAAGTTTATCATCTAAATCTTCGGCATCAATATGTAACCACCATATACCACTAATATCATATTTATTTAGAAGTTGATTTATAGATACTGATTTCATTCTAACTTCTTTAATATCTTTGGTATAATTTAATAGATGTTCCTTATTTATTGAGTTTGTATGTCCTGATCCACCTTCATAAAAAGTAACATCTGATCCATCAGTAGTAACTAATGTTTTTTCTAAATTTATCCAAGACTTATTATTATAAATATTACTAAGTATTGAGAATTGTTTTTCTGATGGTTCTACCAAAACCGCATTTAATAATCCTTCACTAACTGGACCAACCCATTCGCCACAAGTACCATCGTGTGTTCCAATTGCAATTCCTTTAGTACCTCTGTTTTCGAGTGCCCATAAGTAAAATAGTTGGTGACATATATCACCATGTTCGAAGGTATTCCAATTCCATTTTAATAGACTATTTCCATCCGCAGTAATTATATCAATTCTTTTATATGGAATCTCATAATATAGTGAGAACATATTTGGATATAAATCAGTAGACCAAACTGTCATATTTGATCGATTATATACATTAAATCTTATTGGTAATTGTTTTTGTGAAATATTATCACCATTAAGTGATACTTTTACAGATCCGTCTGGTGTAACCCCGGGCTTTTCAAATTCAAATTTTATCATCTTTATTTATATTATAAATAATAGTTTTTGTTTTTAATATATAATTTATGGATATAAAGAGATATAAAGATTTTTCAATAAACGAAGGAAAAGTTACGGAAGATGAGAAATATGATATTGAGCAAATATTTGCAGAGATGACTCAGGATATGGGATTTAATCTAGATTTGAATAAAGTTTATTATTCTGATAATAAACTTTCTAATCAGGGGAATTATGATACATATCATAATAATCCGGTTTTGAAAATAAAATTAAAAAGAGCAGGTAATCTTATGGATGAATCGGGTATAGAAGTTTTACTTAATTCTATATATGAATGTATAGGAAGATTATCGGAACTAGGTGAAACTGAGATTGGAGAATTTACCTTAAAGAAATTGTATTCTGAGAAAGGTCATAGAGTAATTATCGAAATATTTCTTATAACGGATGAAAAGCCGGATATTTCTGAAATGCCAGGATTCTATGATTTCATCGATATTTTGGAATTGAAATGGAGAAATTCAAATAATAAAGTTACGAGATCATTCTCTATTGGTGATCGTACAAAAGATTCTATTTTGTTGGAACCGAAAACTGAAGTTGAACTTGGTGATGAAATTGTTGGACAAGCAACATTTACAGATGTAAAGGCTTTTATTAGAAAAGTTTTTAACCCATGGCATGGACGTATCACTAATAGAACAAGAAGAGAATATGAATATGAATTAAAAAAGGAAGGTGAAAATGTAAGAATAGAATATAAAGGATTTAAGACATTAGACGTTAGGGGTAACGTAGTTACTAATTAGATTCCAAGTTCTTTCAATTTTCTATTTCTTATGTTTGATTTAGTTTCTCTTAGTTCGAACTCATAGAAAGTTCTTTCTCCGGACAAGCTACCGGTAGTTGATCTATCATCATAGATACTTACGGTATAGATTTATTGGTTATGACTCCTTCGGAACCACTAAAAATTGATTGATCATTGTAGGGGTATATCGTTACAATATATCCAATTTCGAATTTAGATGTCATATTCCGATCTTTTTAAGTTGTATCTCTCTCCATTCATCTATTGTTACGAATCTCAATGGTTGATAGTATTCAGTTACTATTCCCATCTCGTTCTTTATTAGAATACAAAATGGATCTGTATAGTCAGAATCAATATCGATATAAGCCTTGTTTAATATAATTTCTTCTTTATATTCACTATTATCTATACATATCCATTGTTTCATATGAGTTCTAGTACAAATCTTGTTAAATCAAGTCCGGACCTGAACATTTCAGGTGATTGAATTGAGAAATCTTTATATAAATTAAATCCTAAATTTAAATAAAAGTCTCTATCAGATTCTTCGGCTTGGTAAGCACATATAGTTATTTCATTATCAATTGTTTTTATTTTAGATATGATATGATTCACTAGTTCGTTTTTTTCTGTATCATATCCGTTTCTAAAAATACAGTCTATTAAATAAAATGCTAAATTTTCTTGATATGATCCAAATCCTATTATCTTATCATTAAGATAGTATATGAAGAATATTATATCACTTACATCATCTAAATTAAATTCTTTTTCATATGTAAATTTATTCAAATATATTTCAGTTACTATATTAAGTAGTTCTTCATTTTTTAAGAGTTCTTCTTGTCTTATTCTTTCTATTCTCATATTATTTATATTAGTTCATCAATAGGTTTAATCTTTTATCTCTTAACTTGGCTATATTAAACATATAACATACTAATCTTCCATTGGAAAGTTTAGCTTTTACTGTAATCTCTTCTTGAAATTCACCTTTCATTCTTCGCTTCCATGTTGAAGGACATGCATATATTTCAACAATTTTAGATTCTTTATTTCTTGTTCGGTTATGATAGAATTCTATCAATATCTGATTAAGTCCTAGTTTTATTAGTTTGTCTTCGATTTTCATATTTTTTAATAATCATCTTTATCTAAATATAAATGTTCGCTTATTAGTATCGGAGTTTCATTAGGATCTTGATTTCCTCTTCCAAATAAAATTTGATCAGCTGCATCTGCGATTATCCATGCTTCTGCTCTGGTGTGAAAGTCTCCCCAGTTGTCGACGAAACCACATATGATGTCTTCTCTTTGGATGTTTTTATATTCGATTGGATCTAAAAATCTTTCAAGAGTTTGAAAGGCATCACCGTGTCTTCTACCAGATATTACAAATCCTTTATAACTTACTGCGGAACATATTATATATGTCTTCTTACCCTTTTCTTTATATAGTGTCATAATCCTAATTTTATTAGTTTTTCTTCTCTTAACCTTTCAAGGTCTTCGGTTCTTATATGTATGAAAAATTTTCCTTTGGTGTTTTCATAATCGTTTAGTCCATATTGACCGATGTCTAATCCAAACTTTTTTTCGAAAAGTTCTAATATAAATGAAAGCTTAGTCACTTCAAGTTTCTTTACTTCTTCTACTGAAAGATTAGAAGTTGCTATGATCACACCTTTATGTTTTAATCCTATCTTATACATCTTTCAATATTATTTTTAATCTATTTTCTCTAATGATATTTTTGAATATGTTTTTCAATAGTTTTAAATCATCTAGTTTAAAGTTTCTAATATTTTTTTCTACTGACAATGTTTTACCATAATATGAAAGACTATACCTAGATTGAAATCTCATATCAGAGGGATTATATATAATACATTCATAATCATCATATTTAAAATATAATAAATCTTCTTTTTTATTATAAAAATAGAATCCAATATCGGTTAAGAACTTAATAAAATCATCTAACATAATACAAATATAAGTAAAATTATTTTAATATCTTTTGTATTTTCCAATCTCTAATAAAAGAATTATATAAAGTAATAAAAGAATCATCATTTCTGATCATCGAAAACATATGTGCTTTAAAGTCACCACCAAACATTTTAAAGTCTAATGGATCACAATCGAATTTATAACATATTTTATAACCATCATGTTCAAAAGTTACATCTCTAGGGTTTATTGTTATGTTATTTAACATAAATGATTCTTTACGAACATATTCTAATTGCTCTTTACTGAATTGTTTTTCAAATTCACCATTCATTATATTTTCAAGATTATCTTTTAGATAATTATCTGTTTCGTCCAGTTCCATAAAAAAATTTATAATAAATATATTATAATTTATATAATAAGTTTATCTTTGTATTATGAATATAGAAGAGTTATTAAAAACAAAAGAAAGAAAGATAAAAATACCGAAGTATGTAAAAGGTGAGGATCGAATACTAAATGGTGTTGATTTGAATAGTAATAAAAATGACTTTATAAGTGGTGATATAAGTGTTAAAATAGGTCAGTTCTTTTTATATGAGAAGATAGAAGATGATTTTATACATTATCCAAAGTTGGGTATTTTCCTAAACGTACTACCGTGTGATCAGACTATTGAGATTGAATGGTTCGATGTTAGAAGATCTTGGGAATGGAGACAGACATGTACTCTAAAACTACAAGACGGAAGGGAATATGAGACTAACCCATGTGATTCACAAAGTAAGATTGAAAGGTTGATTCTTTGGAATGATTCTATTGAAGTATATGGTGTTTGGGACAAAATGCCTAATTGGAAAGAACTTAGGATTGCCTATGAAAAAACAGTATGGTTTGGTATGAGTAAAGAGGATAGAAGAGCTAGAAAACTTAATTCGTTATTATAGACCTAATTCAAGTAACAAAAGTTATAATTTTAAGGAATTTCTGGTATTTCTAACCAATGAGTAATTTTTAATTCTTTCCATTGTTCAGAAGCATGAGTATCGAACTCATATTCTTTACTATCTACTCTAGTAGTAATTGATATTAATCTTCCAATTACCGCAGCTCTAGATCCATTATGTATTACCAATAAGGCTTTTTTTAAACGGAGGATCTATATTTTCATCTACTGATATCCATTTCATATTTTCTTATATAATATATTTTATTAAGGTTTAGATTTTGATGATGATATCAACATTCATATTCCTAGTGATTTTAATTTTGATTCTCTTTCCAATGCTTTTCGATTCTCTACTATCTCATAGAGTTTTTTTGGATCTATGTGCTTTTCATCACAGGTACACCAACTTAATTCATAACACTCTGCCTGTCCCCAATCATCATCGTCTTCTGTGATGTATGAATATCCGATTGAATATTTTTTATCTTCTATGACAAATTTTATGTCTTCTCCGCGTTCACTATTGTATCTATCACCTTCGCAGATTTCAATAATCTCGCCATTGATTTTACCATCTTTGACTAGTTTTCTTATATGAGCTCGCACTTTATCTATATTCATAATACAAATATACGGAATTATAATTTGAATTTCTCAGCTTCACTAAAAATACTTTCCATCAAAAGTCTTAACCCTTTTCGTTTCGTTACTCTGTATGTTATATACTCTTTAAGTACTTCTTCATTATTACAAAGAATCTTCAACATATAACTTTCTTTTCCTTCTAATGTGGATACTGGGTGTATCTCAAAATAAAGTTTGTTTATTCTTTCTGGTTTAGATTCATGTATAATACTTCCCCAAGGATCATCACCAACGGTATTGAAAGGTGATTTTATTTCTGGTTTATATTTATCATTACTATAAACAACATATTTACAATGTAAATCTTCTTCTATTGAATAGTTATCATCTTTTATTAAATCTGAATACCAATCATCTTTATAGTTTGTCTTATCAAAAGGATAATCTATTGTATTTGAAGTTGCTTCCCAAAATCTTTTTGGAATTGATTCATCATATAGTTTTAATTGTTCGAGTATTTGTGTAATACTTTTAAGATTAAAGTATTGATAAGCACCAGAAGTTCCTTCTCTATCTTTACTCTTATCATATTTACTAATAATATATTGTCCTTCGTTTTTATAAAAGAAGAATCTTTGATCATCATAAGCGATTATGTGTGGTTTTATTATTCCGTTATCCACGATCTCGTAATCTAAATCATTTTCTTTTATGAACTGGAATATCCTTTCCTTTTCTCTATTCTCTATTTCTATCATATATGGATATATATATATAAAACCCGAAACAATTTCCGGGCTTCTTTGTTTTTCATACCTTTCCTTGAACGGGGTCAAAACACCAGGCTCTGTGCGTTCGTTTCCTTACCTTATTTCTAAGAGGTTTCAGCTCCGTTCCTTTTCCTGACTTACGACCTTTTTAGTAGGTATTACTTTACATTATAATTTTTATATACTTTTAACTATTTTTATAGGAAACGAAAAGTCTTTTGTTTTAATTGCTTCATCACAACCGGCTTTCATATTATTCCATGAATTTGTAATATAATCCCACTTGTATTCATTTCTCCATTCTGAAAATAAATCTCTGATTTCATCATCATCTTTATCTTCAATATCAATTTCATAATCGTAATCTTCTACAAGTTCATTTAACCACTCTTTAATATCCTCTATATCTTCATCACCTTCTATTGAATATGAAGGATCACTGATATAATCGCCTTCCAAAGTTTCTTCATCTTCTGTATAGATATCATTTGAGATAACTGAAGTTCCAATCTCTATTTCATTTTCATTAAACCAATTACAAACTATTTTAACATATGTAAATTCATCTTTACAAAAATTATATAGTTTTTTAAGAAATAAATCCGGATGATAACTTTCCGTTTGTAAAAGTATATCGGCTTCAATTTCACTTTCAATAAATTCAGATCCAACATTGTCAACCATCCAAGATTTATCAAAATCTTCTTTATCATAGAAAGTTTTAATTATCGATTTAGTATCACCTTCAATACTATCAAAAATATCACATATTTTATCCATTGCTTTTTCTGGTTCAATTGTGATTCTACTGTAAATTATATTACTCATTTTTATTTATTTATTTATTTATGACGTTACTTTTATGATATATAAAATATGATTATTAAAATTATTAAATACTTTATTAAACGTAGAATAAATTCTAGATTGAATTGGTAATCTATTTCATTCTATTCCTATTGAGTCTAATTTCATATCTCTCAATAGAGACTTTAACAGTGGTGTTAAATGTTTTGAATTTTTAGTATCTATGTTAAATTCATTTACGATATCAGATAAAAAGTCAATTACATAACATCCGGAACCATCATCACTTGAGAATTTAGCAACTCTAGTTCTGGAAATTACTATATCAGAAATTCCTATACCTCTCTCTGATTTTATTTGACATAGATCATCATAAAGCTTAGTTTCTTTAAATAAACCATTTTTATCATATGATATGTATAGATATCCTTTCATATATTTATTTTTATTTTATTATTTGATTTATTTTCATTTCTCTTATTATAGATGAATCTATAACTAGTGTTTCCATTTCTGTCCATTGAAATCTTTTACCACCATCATATGAATATGCAGCATAATAACTTTCTTCATCACGAAATACTATCTTTCTATGATTTATAGGAATAAAACTATGTAATGAATAAGCGAAGTCTTTATGATTAAGATCGTTATAGATTATCTGAAAAGCATATGTTCCTTTTAATACCTCTTCAATCATTTCGTCTATATCATTTTTATGAACAAGTATACTATATTTATTCATGTGGTTTGATATTTCATTTCGTATGTAATCAATTATCTCCATAGATTCTCTTTATCTTTTCTCTTCTTCGTCCTCTCTTTCCTATTACCCAATGAATTTTAAATGGGGTTTGTGATGTTGGCGTCGGTAGGATACGTATCTTTCCTGTTCCACTAGGTGAATAAAATTCTTTCATATACTAGTTATTATTAGGCATATTACTTCAATAAAGTGATAAAGTAAATTTAATATTAGTCTCATATATATGTTTTATACAAATGTAATAAAAAAACGGTAAAAAATATCTAATATATAAAAAAAAATATTTTATTTATGGATATTAAAGGAACTATAATTTTTACAGAGACAGGATTCGTATTGACACCAACAAATGGTGATGTTGAAGTATATCAAAAAAGTGAAACTGTTGGTAGTCAATATGCAGTTTTGGATGGTTTAAAATATAAATGGGTAAACCAACCTAAAAAGGTAGATGCCATCGAGATTTCTGATGAAGAAGATTCTGACGAAGAAGAATAATAATATGGTACTCATATACCATTATTTCACGGTGTTTTTTACTCATTTCCCGTTTAGTAACCTATCAATCTTACTATCTCTTAGTGTGCTTTTCCCAATAACAATATTTATATCAGTCAATAGAATATCTGATTTTTTTTGTAGATGATTATTATCTCTTCTCATTTTATCAGAATATACTTTATAGAAGTATCGATATGTATTTATATCTAAATCATAATTATATTCATATTTATCATAACCTCTAGTTAAAAATATTCTTGTTATCTTGAAATATCTAAAACAACTATAATCAATAGTTAGTGTTATTGATCCTTTTTTAAAATCAATTTGATTATAATTAAAATTATATTCCCAATTATCTAATTCTACGGCATTAAATATTTCTTCAAAGGGTTGTTTTAGGTACTCACTAGTGTCGAATAAATCGATATTGGTAAATTCTGGTACATCAGTATCTAACTTTATTTTATTATTTAATTGTTCTTCGACAAAATCCGTTTTTTTATTAAATATATTTTTAAAAAATTTCATATTATTTTTTATTTTTTATTTTTTTTAACTAACGACTTTTTCTTTTTAATCTGTTCTTTTGCAGTTTTGTAGTTTTTCAACTGTTCATCGGTTACTGCAGTTATTAAAATATCATACTTTCTATATTTTCCCTTACTACCATCATATCCATATCTTTTCTCTTTGTGATCACCGATATTAGCATAGTTGTATAAGCTCAATAATATATGATACCATTCCACGGTGTCTGTTATTTTGAGTAAGAATAGGTTTCTATTTTTAGCAAAGAACTTCTTCAATTCGGTATCGTCTGTCTTAGGAAGGAAGTCCCACTCTTTTAGAATAGTGTCTTTGGTATTTTTGTCGACTTTTGACTTTGAAAATATATCTATGAATTTGGAGTGAAGCACGGACTTTTCGTCCGCCACTTCAAGTAACGAACCAAGTTGAACTTCTCTTTTTAGAGAGTCTAGATACCCATCGATAGAAAGCTTTTGTTTATCTGATTCAAATACTTCTATTGTCCCTGTGGTATCTCCCAGTTTTTTAAGTACCTTCAACATATCTTTTTCAGTATAATAAAACTTTGTTTGCTTATATGAATATTGACTATTTTGTCCATAAATTTTTTTGAATGTTACTTTCCAGATCTTTGCCATAGTTTATTATTTTTCGTTTTCTCCTAAGACTTCATTTATTTTTTGATCTCTGATATAATCTAATGTTGCTGCTTTATAACGAGTCTCTTTAAATTCGTATGGCATTGCAAAAGAAACAGAATCCCAGTATGGTGAATCCCAAGAAGAGTAAGTACCTTCTAACTGAACAAAGAAGTTGAATTTTAAGAAACTAATACAAATTATGTAGTCATTACCATCACCGTAATTTGCTTCATAAACTATTTCAAGTTCACTTTTTTTACTATATGATTCATTATATAAATCATAGAACCAATCATAATCGTTTGATTTTACTTTACTAATAATTTCATCTCTTGTAATTTCTTTCATTTTATTTATTTTTAATTGTTACATATTTTTTATAAAAACTAGAGTTTGTTGGTATCCAGTAGTGTTTATTCCAATTTAGGATTATAAAATCAGCAAGCCAGACTGGATGTAATCTAGTCACAAGTGCTTGTTGTGAGAAATGATATGCCACTTTATCTGGCCTATTCGAAAATCTTTCAATGGCGATAACAAATGCTTCTTCAAACATTAGTTCTTTTTTATCATTATCACACAAAGATAAGAATTTTTTCGGAATTGGAGTTACTTCTTCACCATTTATTATTTTTTTATAGGTTGGATTAGGATTTAATAACTGATGCATTTCATCATGGTTTATCTTTCTTCGTACTTTATCCTCAAAGAACTTACCCGGTTTAACTTCAAAGTCTGTTCTTTTTTGATCACCATGTATAGTTACCCAATATTCTCTGAGTCTTGTCAAAAAATCTGGTATTACTTTACAACCCTTTATTTGTAAGAATCTAATATCGGACATTGTTTTCTTCCAATGAATGTCATAGATTGCGTGAGATACTTTAACTGTGTATATTTCGTCTGGTGTCATTTCTCTATCTGGTGAAAAAGGTATATAATAATATTCTTCTTCACCTACTATAGATTTTTTAATTTCAGATTCATCATTAGTAACCCAATCAATATCATTAGGTTTCCTAAAATCATCAAAGTATTTTTTTATTAAATGTGAACCGAATAAGTACATTATTTAAATATTTGTTTAAGTTTTTGTAATACTGATTTAAGTTGTTTATTATTTTCAAATGGGTACATATATGTTCCTGGTGGTGTAGCGGTTTCAATAAACATAACTCTTGTGAAATATTCTTCCACAAAGAAGCGAGATTCTGTTTTTTCTAAAATATTTGGACATTTTGGTTCTGATGTAAGAAGACCACATACCCAAGATCCTGATTTCTTTTCCAATAAAACATAAGGATGTCTAAAAATTGGGTGCATAAGAACATCACCTTTTTTGAATTTTGTAGGAACTTTCTTTTTCTTTGGACCAGTTGTTATAATTGGTTTCTGTACTAATGGTGAACCGATACCATTTTTAATATCATTTAAAACTCTTTTAACTTCATCTTTTGATATCTTGTTGGCATCACTTACATTTCTGAAAATCTCTGATTTTATTTCTTTTGGTAATACTGATATCCATTTTTTAATTTGGTTACTATCTAATTTTTCATCACTATTTACTTTTTGTATTAAGTATTTTACTGCGCTATTTTCAATATCCATGATTATATTTTTGTTTGTTTTACAAATATAATAAAATATTTTATAATCTACAAACCTAAATCATTTAATCTTTTATCTCTTAACAAAGAGATGTCATGTATAACATACACAGAGTTTTCGGTTATTATGATAAAATCATCTATTACTCTTTCTATAGTTGATGTTCTCCAATATCCTAAATCTAATACATTACCTACGATTGGTTCCGAATTTAGAAATCCTTTAATTGATTCTAGTTTATTTAATCTACTTGGTGTTCCTATAATTGATTTGTTTGTTTTCATAAACTTATATTCTTCTTTACATTTTTCTGTTAAAATATTTATATAAGGATTACAATCTTCTAAATCAATTGCCAACATTATTGTCTTTTTTGATAATCTATGTTTTTTGATTATAACTGGGTTAGCAGTTAGTATATTTCCAATTTTATATATTTTGACCTCATTTTTCATTTTTCAAAAATTTTAATCTCGTGAATAATTATTGTATCACCGACTCTATATTTATCATCTCTTTTGATTATTACACCACAATCGGTTATTAGTTTAAATTTCGGACTAGAATCTATTGTTGATCCAACGTTCACCTCTATTTCTTTAATAACACATTTTCGTTTATTTACTTCATTTTCAAATTTACAAGATGTAAATATACATAATAATATTATTAGATATTTCATATGATGTTTTATTTTTATATATCAAATACCTAAATCGGAAATCTTTTTGTCTCGGATTTCTACTTTTTTAATCTCATACCAATCGTTAAGTAAATCTCTACTTTCGACTCCACTGTTTTCATAAACTACTTTTCTTATGAAAGAAACAATATCTTCCTTTTTCTCTGAAAAAGGTATTTCAGATTTTGATATAGTTTTTGAAAAGGATTTTTTCGTCTTCCAATTCTTAATCAGTATCCTAAGTTTATCTTCCGTATATAATATCCCACCCGGCATCCATACAAATATTATATAAAGATGTTCATCATTATAGTGTCTTTCATCCTTTTTTGTTACTGGAATCATTAGCATATCTTTTATGAAATGTTCATCAAATATTTTAAATATTTTATCTTTCTCCATTGAATAAGATTTTCATTTTATTATCTATTATATCTGCTTTTGATAAAGGTTTTCGTCTTCCTTGATCAGCACACCAATAACATCTTGGACCCTCATGTTGATAATGTAATGTAAATGTATATGAACATTCTTCACAATAATATTGTTCACAAGTATCACAAATAAAATCTTCGTCTGTATTTAGAGAATAACATATATGACAATATATCATATTCCTAAATCGTTTAACTTTCTTTCTCTTTCGATTGCCAACTTATCCACCATTTCAACTATTCTCTTATGACCTTCTTCTGCTTGATCATATGTATGATATCTCTCTTGGTAACCATCATGTTCACCACCAAATACCATCGTCTCGAAGAGAACCGGTGATCCGTCTCCGATAAGTCCTGCTAAACCATGATCCATAGAAAGGAATATGGTAGATACACCAGATTTTCCAATATTGGTGTTGAATAAACTAGAGGTCATTGGTAGATTCGCATCTATCATTTCCTTAATACCTCCTAAATATTCTGTTTTTCTACCATTTAATTTATAATACATAATACAAATATAAGAATAATTTTTAATATATACTTTATGGATAATAAATTGTTTAGATACTCTGATTTTTTAAATGAGAGTAAAATAGAAATGTTGCTTGAGGCAAATATAACATACACAAATCTTTTTAATAAGGTTCTGGATAATATCGATTCATCAGTTTCAAAATCACTTAAAGATTTGGCAGGTAAGGATGTGGATGTAAATACAAATTTTATAGACGTAAATAGAGATAAAGATAGTGTTGTTTTTTTTAAACCTGATGATAAAGTTTCTAAGGCAGTTAAGATTCTATATTCAAGAAATTTTTATGAAACGTTAAGTAAAAATATATTAGGTGATGAATTTAGAGTTCCTGAAAATGGTCAAGTTGGTGAGATTTTAAAAGAATATACTCTAGAAGAGGCTAATGATATTTCAGGTAATAATAATTTTGAATATCTTTATAGAAACGATGCAAAGTTGGTAATTTTTATGTGGCGAGATTCTAAAGGTTTAGGTAAATGTATTTATGATACAAGAGTATTTATTTCTGGACCTGAAGCAGTAAAGAAATCAGAGGTTAGTGTTGGAAGATTTGTAAAAGGTATTTTAAATAAAGCAGATATACAATTTAAAGATTCTGATATAGAAGATTTTGTTTATAAATATAGAGTAGAAGTTGCTAAGTTAGGTGATGTTTTTTCTAGGTTTAAACTATTAAAAGGTGATGATATTAAAAAATACTATCATTATTCTAAATATGAAGATCTTAAAGGTACTTTAGGAAGTTCTTGTATGAGATATGATGAATGTCAAGAATACTTTGGTATATATGTTAAAAATCCAGATGTATGTAATTTGGTAGTTCTTATGTCTGATGAGAAAGAAGGTTCAATTTGTGGTAGAGCTCTTCTATGGACAGATAACGAAGGTAGAAAAATAATGGATAGAATCTATACGATTAGAACTCAAGATGAACAACTTTTTAAAGAGTTTGCAAAGAAAAGTGGATTTTTCTATAAGAAGGAACAAAATATGAATTCGGGTGAGCCATTTATATCTCCTGAAAATGGTGAAGAGGTAGAATTGTATACTTCAATATTACTTTCCAGTGAGGATTATGAGTATTATCCTTATATGGATACTTTCAAATTCTTCTATGATGGATCTGTAAATAATCCTTCAACTGTTTCAAATAGTACTAAATTCGGATTTGATTTTGAACTTACCAATACTAATGGTGGTACTACTAGTGATTGTAATGAATGTGGTGGTGAAGGAGATGTTGAATGTTACGAATGTGATGGTAGAGGAAGTTTTAGATGTAATAATTGTGATGGTGACGGAACACTTGAATGTGATACTTGTGGTGGTGCACATGAGATGGAATGTCCAGACTGTGATGGATCTGGAGAGGATGAAGAAGGAGCTGAATGTTCGGGCTGTTCGGGTACAGGAACTCATACCTGCGGCGAATGTGGCGGAGAAGACATAGATTGTGGTGATTGTGATGGTGAAGGTAGAATTGATTGTGATTATTGTGAAGGAGAAGGTCATATTGGGTGTCCAGAATGTGGATAATCTACCTAGATATTTAAGAATGAATCTCGTCCTCTTAATGGAGACGAGATTTTTTAATTACCATTCTCTTCTAGCTTACTCTGTTTTGAGTCTTCGTCTTCCAAACTGGACAATTTCGGACCATTGTCATATTATCTAATCTAAATGCTCTAGCAATATATGTATATTCAATATATAGAGGTTTTTCTGATTTTCCAAGAAACCTATCTTTATAGAAGTAGTAGTATATACCTTCTTCAAGTTCACAGGTTATATAATATGAAATTGTAGCTTGAAATACTTTTGTAAAATCGAAGCCAATATCATCATCATATTTGATAAAGATTCCAACGATTGGGAATAAACAAAGTATAACGAAAACTACCCATATAAGTATGTTTAAATCGTTATATGAATATGATATAATTTTTCCATTTTTTATTTGAGGAAATTTTATACCACCTACCGGTAATTTCTTAGTAAATTTCAATAACTTATATTTAGTTTCGTTATTTTCAATCTTCTTCGTTACATAAAAGTATTGACCTTCTTTCTGATATTTATAGTCAATTTTATACTCTTTTCTAGTATCTTTGATACTATTTAAATATGGTGCAATGACTATAACCAATATAAGAGCTATATTCTTGATAATATTTTTTCTTACGAGATTGAAAATGTAAAGTAGTACGAATGGTATTTTCATAGTTTTTTAATTTAATATTTATTACAAATATAATTATAATCTTACCAAGTAAGATTATTTAATTTAAAAAAATCTCTTTTTATGGTTCCGTTATCAACCAATGTGAATATCATGTTACCCAATACTTTACTTTTTGTATCAAATTCTTCAAGGGATCCATTGTTTGTGATAATAATATCAGCAACATCACTTGATATTTTATTAGAAGAATCGTTAGATCCAAGACGTTCTGTTGCATCCACCCATACGATTACATCGAATAGGTCTTTGGATGTCTCAAACTCATCCAAATCACGCATACCAACATAACAATCATATTCTTTTAATATATCTTTTGCTAATCTTGCTCGATCATCTTTATTGTAATCGCAAATCATTTCATACCAAGTTTGTCTGTGATTTACTCTATCCTCGAAACATTGTTCCATGTTTTTATATCCTAATGATTCTGAGATTTCATCATATATAAATAATTCCATTGCCATTTCAGATGATGACTTAAAAGTCATCCCAAAATGTTTATTGAGTAGTTCACCTAATGTGTCCTTACCCGATCTCATATCACCTAATATTAGTATCTTCATATTTCCATTTGTATTTTTTACATAAATAATTTTTACTCTTAGTGCAAGCATATTGTATAGCACCACCCGTTACTCCTAAATATTTACCAGCTTCTCGTGCAGATTCAAAAGATTGAATAAAATTCCAATCTAAATCAAACATCAAAACTTTTTTAGATCTAATACCAATTTGTCCTTTCTTAAAAGAACCAGAATTTGTTTTATATTTTTTATTAAACCTATCATCAATTATTTTTTTAAGTTCAATAAATGTTATTGAACTTAAAAAATCATCATAAAACCATGCAATATCTTTAATTGTTTTACTTCTATTGTTTGTATTACAACTTGAACTTATACTACCTCTATTTATATTAAAATGCGAGGAAGCATCTGAGGCGGAATTAAATTCAAATATTTTTATATACTTGTCGTTAAATCCTATAACTTTTTTACCATTTTGTCCTTTTTTAAAGGATGTTTGGTTCGAAAAGGTACATCCATCACCACCCTCTGTATAATTTATCAAATTAAATCCCCATGTTTTCATTTGGGAAATCCAATATTTTTCCCAAAATTTCCATTCATCAATAGGAACGGTATCAATAATTTCAAATATTGGTTTTAATCCTAATTTTTTTAGTTTTTCTATCCAATTACTTTTATGTTTTTGGTGTTTTCTACATTTGTTTAAATGTGCTTTAAAACGTTGTTTAGGGTTATTTGATTTACCAACATATCTAATCTCATTAGATATTGGGTCTTTAAGTGTATATATATAAGTCTCCATAACTTATATATAATGATTTACAACCCCTATTATGAGTTTTTTAGTCTTTGTTGAAGTATTTATCTACTCTAACCATTACTATTCCAAATAATGCAGATAATGATACTGATCCAATTACCCAATACATATTATTAGTAATTCCTGCAATCACTGATGGTACGATAACAACAGTCAATAATGCAGATAATGCTACGACATTATAAGTTTTCTTTTGTGACCTTTCAGTCCAAGTTAAACGTTCTAAAGCATCTTCCATATCCTTTCCGTATGCTGGAATAACTTTTTCAGTACCATCTATTTCTCTAATAGTGAAACGATATTTAAAGTAACCTGGATTAGTTTTACTCTCCTCAACCAATTCACTGGCCACTGCTTTTCTTCTTGTTTTCATTTTGTACTTTTTTTATATCTTATATTATAGAGCAAATATAAGGATAGTTTTTAATATACCAAAAATAATATATAACGTATGAAAATATTAAAATCATTCAGTATATTCGAAGCAAGTAATTACCTGACTATTCCTGATCATTTTATACCTCTAAAAAGTGTTGGATATTATTTAGATCCAGATGATGGTATGACTTATGCTATGTTGAAAAATGGTGGGTATGATAACGAGCCATATCCGTCAGATGAAGTTTTTGAAGAGGATGGTGAACCATGGGAAGTACTTTCCGACGAAGATAAAGCTACAGTAAACTCTGTTTGGAGAAGCTGTGAAGAAGTTGTTAAGCCTTTGATAGATTGGAATCTTATAGATGACATAAAAGATGTTGCTTTAGCAAACGAGATATTCGACAAAGGATATACTATAAAAATAGAGGTCAAAGAACAAGACGTTTCGGAAAACATTTATGTTGAATGGGTCGCTCACGACAAAGACGACAAACACTATTACAAATTCTTCAAAACATTATTTAGTCAGATAGAAAACACCAATGGTGATTTTTCTTATAAAATATCGGTATATAGAAAAGGACCTAGGGGAGGATATTTACCAATACACAAAGAAGATGCTGTGGATGTTTCCGAAATGATTGAACAAGTAAAGGGTATGAATCCAGATCAAAAGTTAAGAATATTATATTCAAAATGGTAAGTAGATTGGATCTTCATGGTGTAAAACACGTTGATGTTGATATATTAGTAGAGGATTTCGTTCTTTCTACGAAACCAACTTGTTATATTATTACAGGTAACTCAAATAAGATGAAAAAGAAATCGATAGATATTTTAGAAAAACATGGATTCAAGTGGATGATAATGTCTAATAACCTTGGTGAGATTGTAGTAACTGGTTAAATTTCACTTACCTTTATTAGTATAATATCATCATTACTCGGTGTAAAATTAGTATTTTCCCATTTACCCCAATCACCAACTTTCATACTTCTCTTTTTCTGAACTCCACATTTTACACATTGACAAAATGTATCTTTAAATACTGTATCATTAAATTTTCTATATATGTGACTTGATTCATCCTCTACTATTAGTTTCATATCCCAGAATTTCATTTCATGTCTACAAAATAAAGGTGTCTTAAATAATTCAATTATTCTATCGATAGAAAAAAGTCTAAATATTATATTTATAATCTTCATTTTATTTTTTATTATCTAACGAAAAGAATTCATCATTTGTTTCAATTGGGTCTATTGTTTCTTCAATGATTTCAACTAGGTTTTTATTTGTTTTTTTCTTAGCTAGTTTTTGGTAGATGCAACTTATTTCGTCAAAAGATAGATTGGATTTTTTACCATTTATATCTACGGTACAAGCAACAACATTTCCTTCTATATACCCTTTATCAGAATCGACACGGTCAAAACTTCTAGCAAAAGGACCATCTTCAGTAAATATTTTATTTGTGTAGTAACAAGTTTTATATTCTAACATTTTTCTAACATATTCAAAACTAAGATTGAATTGTAATTTTCGGTCTTGTGCAGATTGGTAAATATTTATTAGTTTTTTAGCGACTTCAACATCACTTATATTTGATTTTATAATTTCCGGTTTTGTCTCTACTGCTTGTGTTTTACGAACAACTTTTCTTTTAGTTCTTGTTTTCGGTTTTTGTTCTTCTTCCATTTATGGACTTTATATTTGTAAGTTATATTAAATATAAACTAAATAGTTTATATTTTGATATTTATATATATGTTATGAAAAGTTTTTTTATATACTTACTGATAATAATATTATCTTCTTGTTCATCTCTAAAAGATATAAATAATACAGAAGTCTCAAATGAGGATGATGAGATTCTAAATGAGCTTGATGATATGGAGACAAGTTCTGGTTATACAGATAGTACTAACTATGATGGTTGGGTATCTAGTGGTACATACTCCGATGAACCAACAATCGTAAATGATCAATCTAATATACCAAATTTTAATGATATTTCAAATGATCCAACTTTACCTAAAAAATCTAAGATTGTTTCTGGTGAAACAAAAGTTTTGGTTAAAGATTATGTTGATGATCTAAAGTTAGAGAACAATAATGGAATATTAGTTTATTCTGTACCAGATGAAGTTAAAGTAGGTATATTTTTCACGGTTAGAGTCAGAATATCTAAGAATAAGGATAAACAAAAAATAGTATTTGGTGATAGAGGTATATCTATATATGAATCAGATATCAAATCCACGGTTAGTCTTGAAATGATTGATATTAAACCGGTTATGTCATCTAGTCTATTAGGTGATAGTGATAAATTTAAGATAACATCATTATCCAGTGAGTTTCAAGATATAGATAGTATTGGATATACAGAATGGACATGGAGAGTAACTCCTTTAAAAGGAGGTAAAAATTATTTAAAACTATTAGTTAAATATAAAAGTAAGAACGATAATTCGTATAAAGATATAACAATTTTCGATAGAAAGATATTAGTTAGTCCGAATATTAAATATACTATTACAAATTGGTTATCTGAATACTGGCAATGGTTATTGACTACACTTTTGATACCATTATTTAAATGGATTTTGGGTAGAAGAAAAAAGAAAGAAACTATTTAGGTCTATTTAAATAGTTTTCATTTCTTATATTCTTCATTTTGATTATTAGTTTATCCCATTCTTTCATAAGAGGTTCAGGTATCTCTATATTATGATCTTCAAATTCTTTAAGTATTTCTTCTTTTGTGAATGTCCAATCTACTATACCTTCGGTCCATGTTTTTACCCATAAACCCCATCCTTTTTTACCACTTATAACACCATTTAATATATTAGGGTGTCTTGATTTTGGATTCATAAATTTAAATCGACCATTATCATATTCTCTAAAAGCAAATTTAGCATCTGATCCGTTTTTATCTTCGTCTATTTTAAATTTTGATCCGGTAAATGTTATTATACCACTTCTATATACTTTTAAATAGAATTCGAACATTTTATTAAATTTGTCTGAATATTTTTTTAATTTTCTATCATTTCTAGAACCAACCACTTCTAGTGATTTTTCGATTCTATTTAGCTTATCGCCTCCAACTCTTTCATAATCTTATTTTTATTTTATGAGCGAGAAACGGGGCTTGAACCCGCGACCTCCACCTTGGCAAGGTGGCACTCTACCAACTGAGCTATTCTCGCATTTTATTATACTTCTTTATTCTCGTTTATTTTCTTAATTACTTTCTTAATATAACTAAATATAGTCAAATGATGTGCTGCTTTTAATTTCTCTTCACTTGATTTAAAGCTTCCTTTTATTACTTCCTTTTCTTTCATCTTCTTCATATTTTTAATTTTGTGGAGTAGATCGGAATTGAACCGACCACAGATTGCTTGCAAAGCAATCTCGCCTACCTTGGTACATGTTACCCCATTTTATTTTGTGCAGGTAACCGGGATCGAACCGACATCTGAGCATTGGAAGTGCCCTGTACTAACCATTATACGATACCTGCATGTATCTTTTGTACTGATAGAGGGACTTGAACCCACAACCTTTACGATATAAGCGTACTGCTCTTACCAATTGAGCTATATCAGTATTTGTGCCGTTGGTGGGTATCGAACCCACGAGCAAAGGTTTTACAGACCTGGCTTCCACCCGTTCACCGGCATATTGTAGTCCATAGGGGGATCGAACCCCTATCTCTAGGCTGAAAACCTAACGTCCTAACCATTAGACGAATGGACCATTTTGATTCTGTTAATCTAAATCAATAGACTACCAGAACCTGGAGTTGGAAGGGAGGGATTCGAACCCCCGTACTCCGAAGAGAGCAGATTTACAGTCTGCCGCCTTTAACCACTCGGCCACCTTCCAATAAAAAGATTAGTTTTTACTCGGACTATTATACTCAGAGTATTTTTGCTCCGACTATTATACCAATCTTTTGTAGTCCATAGGGGGATCGAACCCCTATCTCTAGGCTGAAAACCTAGCGTCCTAACCATTAGACGAATGGACCATATATAAACGAAAAAACCCAGTCTTTTTTAGACTGGGCTTTTCATATTTTGTAGTTTTTAATTACGCAACAGACAAAGACAGTCTACTTACAAGGCTCCCCGCCTCATATGTATATCCTATCGCTTCTATGTTGATAATTGTTCTCATTTTTATTTAGTTTTTATATGTTTTAATTTTCTTTTACAAATCTAAGGAGATTTTTTTAATCTACCAAAATTATTTTTGTTTTATTTATAGTCTTATATATTAAAAAAGTTTTCTCCCTTTTTACTTTTTTTCAATTTTTATCCAATAACTTCTTTAATTACTTCGGATACTACTTTTCTATCAACTGGTAATCCTGCGAACTCTTTCATGATTTGACCGATGTTTGTAACACCTGTATTTTTTAAATCCGTTACTTTTGCGACTATTTCATCTTTTGATAATTGCTTTGGTAGATAAGATTCAACAATTTCTAATTCTCTCTTTGTATCTTCAGAATCATATACGTTTAAAGTTTCTTTTAAAGACTTAACCGTTTTATTAAGAATCTTAGTAACATCTTCATCCGACATATCAATACCGTTATTCTTTTCAGAAGTTTGAATCTCACCTTTAATAACAGATAGTAAATTTTTCACAACACTATCTTTAGCTTTGAATGCAGTCATGTAGTCTGCATTGATTTTATCTTTTAAAGTCATATCTTTTAGTTTTAGAATACAAATATAAGGTAGATTTTTCAATCTACCAAATAAAAGTTATGAAGATTTGGAACTTCTGTCGATTATGGTCGGAACCCTAGAACCTTATGAATCGACTTTTAGTGACCTCATCACTTAGGATTACCTTTTAATATGCTTTCGCCTCGGTTGAGTAGTGTTACCATTCTACTCTTTAATTCTTCATAGATTGGTTTTGTAATATCTATCTTTTTAAAAGTGTTATCACCAATCAATTTTACACTTTACACCTTTTTATCATCTATATATATATATACATACAAGGTAGTTCATCATTTTTTATTAAAAGGTGTTTAACTTTATTCACTGACTACTTACTACCATTTAAAAAATATCAAATCTAATATTTTTATATATAACTTATATGAGTGATCTACTAAAAAAGTTGGGTATTGAGAAAGAAAAAGTTTTTAATAAAGACTTTGATTACTTCTATGACCTCTATAAACAAAAGGCTCTTGATTATGGTAGGAAGGGTGATCTTAAATTTATAAGAGAGCATGGTAAGGTTATAATCTATGTGGTAATCGATGAAATATCAGATGAAGATTATGAAGATTATAAGGATGAAGATTATTTCTTATAAAGAATAGATTCGACTATTTCTGAAAAAATATTACCAATTAAAAGGTGTTCTTCATTTATGCGTGGTTTATTATTTGATGGTACTGATATAATCTCACCACAATAATCTTTCATTAAACCAGTATCTTCACCGGTAAGTCCAATGGTTTTCATTCCTAAATTATTCGCCATTGCTAAGGCATTTATTATATTCTTTGAATTTCCAGTAGTGGAAATACCTATTAGCATATCACCAGGGTTTCCTTGTGCTAATATTATTCTAGAGTATATTTCATCAAATGTATATTGATTGGAAATTGATGTGATATATGATGTATTTGTATGTAAAGCTTCGACATTAAGTGGTGGTCTATCATAATAAAGTATACCAGACATTTGAGATGCAATTTGTTGTGCAACAGTTGCTGATCCACCATTTCCACAAATGAATACTCTTGAACCATTTTTTAATGTTGTGGCAATTTCTTTAGATACGACATCTATTGTGAATATAAGTATATCATTCTCTATAATAGAATTTTTAACTATCATAGATTCTCTAAATCTATCTTTAATATAATTGTTATCCATAATATTTTATATTATTAAATATAAATATGTTTATTATATCCAACCTTTTATATCTTCTAATCTTCTTTCAAGTCGTATTAAAATCCACTCATTTGCCTTAACCCATTCTTCATCATTAAGTAAATCATCATTAAATACTAATCTAGTTTGTTTACCAGATATTAAATTCTTTAATGTTGTAATTTTATCATTTAATGCTTTAAGAATTTTATTCTTTGTATTTATATCCATTTTATAATTGTATGTGAATTTATCTGTCCAGTAAAATTTATCTTCATTAAATTTAAATCCAAGTGCTTCACAATCTTCTTTTATAAACTCACCATCATTTGTATAGTAAACTCTAATTGATTCGTCACTAAAATAATACTTACCATTTCTTTCACTTTTATTCACAATAGACCTTGAAATATAATCACTATCGTGTTCAAACTTTTCTAAATATTCCCAACATTCCATATCACCAATTATAACAATGTTACTATCTTGATCTGATATAGTGTCTGTTGACGTTCTACAACTTTTCAAGTTTGAATCATCATCTATCCAAGTTATACATTGCATCTGGTCATCTTCAAGAAAACGACCATCATACCATTCTGAATAAATAGAATCATCTGTATGTATCCAATTTCCAGTTATACAATCTGAAATAAGTTCATCATATTCATCTGGATACCATCCTAAATTTCTCCTTGAACCATATTTTACTTCAATTGAACCATCCTCATAAATCCAGTCATCTAATGGTTCTGACCATAGAGCATCATCTTCCGGTATTCTAGAATCAAACCAATTAGACCATTTCCCTGAAGTGTCATCAAAGCCACCATTTGTATCTGTCATAATATAATAATGTCCATAATCTGAATCATCTTCATCTTCATCTTCATTTATTAAAAGTCCATTACTCACATCAAGCTTTTTAAAGGTATCCATATATGGATATTGCTCGAATTCCCATTTACTCAACTTAACATTTAAATCTATATTTTTGGCAATCATTTCACCTAATTTAAAATCTTTAGTATCACCATATCTAGAAGTCAATCTTTTCAACCAACCTTGTTTATCGGCATAATCTTCAAACATAGATTTTGTTGCATCATCAATTGCATATATTCTATCCATATAGTATTCTGCACCTTCTTCAAATACACCTTCTTCAAGTTCGTTTATTTTCCAGATTAGAACTCGACCTCTTATCTTACCATCATCTGTTTCACTTTTTAATATCAATAGTCTACAAACATCAGGATTTTCAACATAAATATCAAAATAATCAGAACATCTACTATGTTTCATACATGAATTTCCAAGTTCACCAACTTGTTCTTCATATCTAGAACTGTTATACCAATATCTAATATCTTCACCTGTAATTAAAATAAAATTCGATTCGTCTTCACCTACCTTTTTGAATAGATTTGTGAATTCTTCTATTTCTTTACTATTATATTTACCTGGGAAAATTTTATTTACCAACTTTCCAATCTTAGCATCACTTCTTGCTTTGTCCTTTAAATCCCAAGGATGGTTGTTATATAGTTGGTTCACATCACTCTGTGATATCGTTCCATCTTCAACTTTTTTATAAATTGTGCTTATAGTATCCGGTTCTAGATCGTGTGCTTTTGAAAACTCATCACCCGACTTTTTTATAGAATTGATTGCCTTTTTTATTTGAGTGAATGTAAAGTTACCTTCTTTATCAGACATTCCTACAAATGTAATATCTGGTTTAACATCTGTATATTCGACATCTATTAGTGCTTTTGCAATAGGTGACTTTAAACTAAGTTTATATAGAGCATCTTTAAACTCTTTTGTATAATAGATCATAGATTCGTTTACTACGTTTTCAAATAATCTTTCTCCTAAAAATGTATTGTAATTTGATATCATAATCTATATATAAAAAATGTAAGTTTAAAATATAATATATACATTATAAAATAATAAATTAAAATATGGAAAATCCTAAATATTATGTAAATATTGCTTATGTACCAAATAGATTAATTGGCATGACTGCAATAGGTGTAAATGGTGTAACACAAAGTATACCATATCATGGTGGTGGTGATTATTTTCAAGCATCGATGCCTGAGGTTAGATTGTATGCAACTGGGTCAACTTATGTGGATGCGTTAAATAATCTAATAACTTTATCAGAATTACCTTCTTCTTATGGGGCTGCCCAAGGACCTTTAGGAAATATAAGGACTATTTAATATTCGATAAGATTGTATGTGTAGATATATAGTTAGTTTTGGTAGTGAAATGACTGATATGCCTTTATCCTTTTTTGAGAGAATAATAATATCGAAAGAGGAGCTTATAGGTGATACTTATTTTATAAGATTTGAAAATGGTGATTCGGATATGACTATAAGTATAAACCAAAAAGAGTATGAAAGGGTAAAGATTGATTTAAGAGATAATAAAATTAACTCAATTTTAAATAAAAAATAAAAAAAAAATAATATGAATTTAAAATTAGAACTTGATATTATATATCAAAATGTATATAAAATGAATGAATCTTTATCTATAGAAGATTTTGAAATTCTGAAAGCTGGTTTTGAAGATGGTATAAACGAGGGATTTGGTAAATGGCTCGGTACTATGGCCGGAAAAATTTCTAAAGGTGCGAGTGATGCATGGACGGGAACAAAAAAAATCGCAAATAAAGTAGTCGATAAAACTAAAGACCTTTATAAGAAAGGTAAAAAATGGGCAGCGGATGCTTGGGAAAAATTAAAGACATGGGTATCAGAAACTACAAAGACAATAAGAGTTAAGATTGTAGATGCTACACAATGGGTTTCTACAAAATTTAATATGTTCCTTGAAAAAATTGCAGATTTATATAAAAATATAACAACAAAGATTAAAGAAGCATGGGATGGATTGAAAGATAAATCTTCTAAATTTTTAGAAACAATTAAGAGCTTGTTTTCAAATCTTATGACATCTATTAAAGATTCTATCAGTAGTGCTACTAATAAGTTTATAAACTTAAAGGATGGATTGGTAGATTGGGTTAAAAATAATTGGATAATGCTTAAGAAATGGGTTGTTAGTACAAAAGATGGTGTTTTAAGCGGTATTTCAAATGTTTTCAATAAAGTAATAGATTCTATAAAAAAGGGTGTTAAGGTTACATCTAAATATGCCAAAATAATAGCAACTTTTGTTATAATAAAACCAGCATTGATGATTTCAAATGGTATCAAAAAAATACCAACTCTTTATAAAGAGTATATCAGTAGATTAAAATCTTTTGTTAAAAATGAGATTGAAGGGTTTAAGATTGGATTTGAAGAAGGATCAGGTAGACCATGGGATAGATCGAAAGGGTTTATAAATACACCGAAGCCACCTATTGAAAAACCAGCACAAGCAGAGGTAAAGGTTAATAATCCGGAAGAAATACATACTGAAAATCTATCGATGAGGTATATAATGACATTTGAAAGTTTCAAATATTGATTAAAAAAGAGAGTTATTAACTCTCTTTTTTTTCTTCAGTGAAGATCCACATTAGTAAATATATTATCAAACCTGGTGATATAGATAAAAATAATATCCTCCAAAGTATTGCAGGTATTTTTGTTGAATCTTCTAATCCTCCACAAACTCCCCCAATATAAGAGTTTCTTCTTCTTTTATATTCCATCTTATTTAAGTGTTTCGTTTATTCTTTGTTCTCTGAAAGACTGCATATCCATATTAGTTTCTTTAAACTCAAAGAAAGATATATCAACCATTCTATCATATTCAAGAGCTTCCTCATGTGATGCCATAGGGTGTAATATATTTTTAGTATTTGACCATATATCTTTTTTAGATACCTCACCATACTTCTCAACAAGTTTTTTATTGAAGTTATCGTATTCTTCAAATTCTACGTTAAGAACATCATTTATATCATATGAATAGTATCCGATATTCTCATTCTTAAACTCTTCTATATTCATTTCCTCAACTTTTCTTATTGCTTCTTCTTTAGAGAAGACTATAATATCTGGTGACCCACCACCACCTTCATATTCATGATAGATGTTATCATCATATTCGAATCCCTTTCTTAAAATTACATATGCTTTCATATACCCAGTTCTTTTAGTTTAATACTTCTTCTTTTTTTGTTATCCATAACTAATTCTACATCATGTTTTTTATGCCAAGAACTATTCATAAAATTTAATATGGCTTGTTTGTTTTTGTTATCAAGTGCATAATTATCATATGATGTATAATCTATTGCTTTAACCTTTACACTATCTAATGAAACTTCTAATACCTCTAATTCGTATGTTACTTCAAATTTAATAGGATTTTCACCTTTAGTCGAAAGTTTGTAATTTTTCATAATTACGTTATCTCCCGACTCTATATCGATTTTTTTTTTGTTTTTTATCAAATCATTTTTTGCTCTATCTAAGTCTTTATCCTTTCTAGATAGTTTATCATCTTTATCTTTTAAATCATTATTTAATTCTATTATTTTATTATAAAAAATAATAGATAAAATAATAGATAATAAAGTAACAATAGATAATATAAGAATTATTATATTAGTCATTTCCTAAAAGTTTTTTAAGGTTGGCATTTCTATTTATAATATTGTCTCCACCAACGAGTCTTTTGATATGGTCTACAGAGTATTTGTAGTATGTTCCGTTTGGTGCTTGTGCAATGACTGGATATTTTCTATTCTTTGTTTTGATGTCTGTGATAATCATTTCTCCCATGTTTGCATTAAACGAAAGGCCAATTACGTTTTGAGTGAATCCCAATCTTCTACAGATACCTTCGTAGATTCCATCTACTTTTTCACTTTTCTCAGTAGTCGATACTTTCATCGCCGTAGAGTAATATGCACTATTGTATTTTATAGATGCAAAAGAAATTGAAACATTTTCTTCTTTCTCAATTTGAGCAATTGCTGCTTTAATTCTTGCTTGTACTTTGTTTATCTTGCTATCTGTTATCATATCTTTTTATTTATACAAATATATAAAAAATAATTGATATTTGTATATTTTTAAATGTTAAATTTTATATATAATAACATGAAGAAATACATTTTCCTACTATCATTTTTAGTAGTTTCATGTGCTAGTGTAAAAGGTCCAAATTATATAAATAATAGAAACGTTGAACAAAGAAAGAAAACAGTTTCAAAAGAGTTTAAAAGAAATCATGGTAAAATGGTTAAGACTAGGAAAAATGCATCAAGAGGTAAACATAGAACTCATAAAAGTCGTAAAAATCATAGATATATTTAATTCTTTGGAGTATAATTAAAACTTCTAATTATAAAGTCAGAATCTATTCTATCCGCTAACATATATTCTTTGGTTATTCCATTATTTATAATAACATTCATTGTAGTTTCATTTAATTGTTCTAAAACTTTTCTATCTGTAAGCTTTCTAACCATTCTACCATTATAGTAAAATTTTAAATATTTCTCATCCCAATCTAATTTATATTCTATGAAATTTTCTGTTGGATCTTTAAATCCAAAAAAATGTGTTTTACCACCTTTCATTTTATTATTTTCACCTTCATTGTAATGTATATTAGTTTGTACATTCCAAAACCCAAATGGTTTTCCAAGTCTAAATTTAAAATAATTGGGATTGTCATTTGAATAACCTTCAAATATATCAATTTCTGGTGGCCAGCTATCCCAACTCCACATCCAAAATGCTGGCCATAAGTGTTTTCCTTTTGGGAGTTTAGCAACTATTGTAAAAGTTCCATGTTTAAATTTCTCTGTACAAGAAACTAAACCTACACCTATCTCTGAGGTATATTTTAATTCTTTAAAATATTTAGGGTTATATTTAATTGATAAAATTAAATTGTTATCATCATCTATTTTAACACGGTCTCTATCATACCACCATTCTTTTTTTTCGGGATGTATTTGACCCCATCTTTCTTGAGGTATCCAATTATAACCACACCAATTTATTTCATCCATAATAATTATTATTTTTAATTATATATAAAAAAAGCGTATCATTTAGATACGCTTTTTGTTATTTGATTCCTAACGAATCTATTTTTTTATCTCGCAAGAAGCTTTTTAGTTTACTTAAATCGTGATCATCATCTATCTCAATGACTTTGGTACACTCTGGTAAGTCAACGAATGGTGAGCCCCCACCTTGTACATAATAAAGATCATCAGTTGGATCAAAGTCTTTTGCATAACCACCTTTATCGAGTTCAACTCCAACTTTGATAACACCTTGGAAGTTTGGTATCAATATCGCAGATGTCCCACCAAGTTGTTCTGTTCCGTGTTTTTTAATGAAGTTTTCGTAGTCATTAAAAGTACTTACTGATACAAATCCGACCGTTTCAAAATAAATATCTGTTTTTTTACCAGCGATTCTAACATCTAATGATGCATAGTCGTCAGTAATAGATATATCTATTGATTGATTTGCTTCATCTGGTGCACTCCAAAAGATTACATCGGTTGGTTCATCAAAACTAACAAGTTTTTGACTATGATACTCATTATCAACTTCATTAGATTCTAAATCTTCAAAGTCTTTATCAGTTACTTCATTTGTATCTTCTACTTCAACTTCTTCTTTTTCATAAGAGTTTGACCCTGCTGCTTTGTCGAAGTCTGGATCTTGTTCAAATCCTTTCTTAATCATCTTAGCAACAAGCTGGTGCCATGTCAATGATCCACTATATGTGATATCTCCTTCGTCGTTTAAGTTAAACTTACCATCGATGTCGATTGTTTTGATTGAACTTTTTACATTACTCAACTCAATAAAGTCTTTTTTGATTTGATCCAACTCTTCTTCGGTAAGTTCTGAAGTATTTTTATCTAAATATTCTTTAGAGTAATCGGAACCTTTCTTGGCAATCTTGATTGTATGGTATCCTTCTACAAGCATATCAAAAAGAACATCTTTTTTCAACTTCATAATATCTGCAATCTTGTCTGCAATGTGACGAGTAGATTCGTCTAATCCAGTTTCGTGTTTCTTTTCTTCTGATACAAAGAATACATAACCATTAGATGGTTCGTTAGGTTGCATCGTATCAAGTCTAGTTTCTAGAATACCTAGTTTTTCTTTATTCTCAGTAATCTTAGACTCTGCTTGTTTAATATCTCTATTATATCTAGAAATTTCTTTTTGGTGATCATCAATACGAGATTTAAGTTCATTTACTTTATCTTCATTCATTTTACGGAAAGATTCTTCCATAAAAGAAAGAGTATTTGATTTATCCACTACTTCTTCGATTGGTTCTTCAATAACTACAATTTCTTCAACAACATCTGTTGTTTCATCTTCTGAGTCACCAAATAACATATCAAGTGCTGAAAGTCCTTTCTCGGATAGTTCTTTTACTTCTTCCATTTTTTTATCATTTTCTTCGAATATTGATCTTAGTTTATCAAATGGTTTTTCATGTTCTACTTCTAAATAACAACGTTTTCCATCAACATCAGTAAATTCTAAATTAGATACAACAAACTTTTGTGCATATCCGGTAACATCTGTTTCATCGATTTCATCAATCAATCTTTGAATCATAGAAGAATCTGAAAAATTAGTTCCTTCTACTTCTTCGAATTTGATTGTTCCTTCATCACAGATTGTAATCTTAAAGGTTGCACCTTCTAACATACCAGATAACTTATCACCTTTGACAAAGGCTATATCTCTGATATATCTAATCTTTGCACCATTTACTGCAGATACAAAGCTTAAGAATTTTCTTTTTGGTGTATAATCACCAATAATGATTTCTTTAACTTCTTCTACTTCTTGTTTAGCTTCATCCATATTCTAAATTTTAAATTTTTATATTTATTCTACAAATATACATAATTTTTTTCAATAAAAAATAAAAAATCCACTAAAAGTGGATTTTATTTTAAAAATTCATGTAACATCATGATATACTATATCACTATAATATATTTTCTACTACTTTAACTCTATTAAAGAGTTCATTTCCTAACTTTTCTACAATACCGACTACTAAAGCATTACCCATAAAGAATGCTCTTTTTGTAGGTGTTATTCCTTCTATATAGGTATGATTATCTGGAAACATATTAAGTCTTTCTAATTCAACGGGTGTCAATCTTCTGTGTTTATCATCTATTTTTATAACATGTTTGAATCTCGATGGAGATTTACCACCTTCGCCAGTTATTATTGTTCTTGATGGTTTATCTATTGGATCTGGAAAAGTCATTCCACCTTCTGAATAAAAGTATTCAAAACCATCTACAGTAGTTCTTTTCTCTTTCTTTGCACCTTTAAAATAGTTCCATCGTGTAAGATCATCTACGAAGAATTCTTTATCTATTGCACCAGACTCTAAAATATCTCCTAATACTGTCTTATCACCATTGTAATTTGGATTTACTTTTTTTGTCATAACAAATCCATCAATCATAACACCAGAGTTTTCGAAAGGTGAATTCTTTTTACCTTTGTTGAAGTCAGATGATACTGAAAGAATATCACCATCTATTTTAAATGAAGAGAATGAACTTTCATCATTAATAGTTGGAAATGATTTTGTTGAAATACCATTTTCTAATAACCAATCTGATTGGTTATCATTTATTTTTTGGTATATTTCACTTCCCTTTAAGAATGCCATTATAAATATTCTTTTCCTCCTTTGTGGCATCCCATAATCTGCAGCATTGATTACTCTCCATTCTACTGCATATCCAAGTTCCTCTAAACTTTTTAGAATAACTGCAAAATCTCTTCCTCTTTGAGAGGTTGGTGATTTTAATATTCTATCAACATTCTCTAAAAGAATATATTTAGGTTTAACTTCTTTATCTCTCAATATTTTATGTATTGACCACCAAAGAACCCCTTTCTTTCCAATAAGTCCTTTAGAGTTTTGTGATGTACTTGCCACAGAATAATCTTGACAAGGAAACCCACCTACTAATAAATCAAAGTCTGGTATTTTACTTATATCAACATCATTCACATCTATATTTGTATGTCCATCAGATCCGAATCTTGCTTCATAAACTTCCGAAGCCCATTGTTTTTTTGTACTTGGTTCCCATTGATTACTAAATACTATTTCATAACCACCAGCTCTTTCAAGTCCAACTCTAAATCCACCGACACCGGCGAATAGTTCTGCAACTCTTATCATATTCCTAATTTCTCTAGTTTTTTATCTCTTCTCCATTGTTCGTCTGGTCTGACGGTTCCTGGATGAAGAGTCGTCGTATAGTTTTTGCTGTCTGTAATGTTTAGTCTCCAACCGTACGAATACTTTATATATCCGGACACTACGTATTTACCGTAGTATTCTGTTGATCCTTTGCTTGTTTTCTCACATGTCATTCCTATAGGATACCATTTTTTTAGTATCTCTTTCTGTACGTTGTGTGGTGTACCATTGAATCGATACATTTCATCTGGACTACTTTTTTCTTCGTAGTTCCAATATTCTAGTGCCTTCTTTCCGTATGTACTCATTCTTCTAATAAATTAGTAATTTTTGAATCTCTATTCTCTGTTATTGTTTTTACTTCACTAATGAATATTCTATATATTTCACTATCATTTATAATATCAAGTGATATATTTACCGAAGAATTATTATTTATTACACTATTTGATATATAAGGTTTATCTATTATTATTGTCTTTAAAAACTCATATCCAATTGGAAGTATAGCTTCAAATTCAAGTTCTTTTTTTATCTGAAAGTAAAAAGATTTCAATTCTGTATCATATTCATGTAAAGTATCAATCTCTACTAATATTACAAATAAATTATCTATTATATTCACATCTAAAACTTTAGAAAAAGGTGGTGCTGAAATATATACATTGTCTGTATAGTCATTTATTAGTTGGTTGTATGTCTTAAATTTCTTCATACTATTTATATTATCATATAAAAAATGGTTTATAAAAAAGAGGAATACCCGAAGATATTCCTCTTTTAAACACCCGAAGATGTTTTACACAAACAAACATTTTATTTGTGGTCCTGCTCGGGCACGATCCGAGGACCCCTGGTTTATGAGACCAGTGCTCTAACCAACTGAGCTACAAGACCTAAATAAAGCGGACGCAGCGTGGTTTCCCATCTCTTTCTCAGTACCGCGAATAAACTGAGGCTGCCGCTTATCGTCGTTGACTTTCATCAGAGCGTACCGATGTACTAGCTTTTATATTCTATACAAATATAGTAAAATGTTTTGAAAAATCAAAGTCTACTACAAGATTTTTCTTTTTTAATGTTCCGATTCCATCATCTGTTACGATCCAGATTAAGTCTCTCAATCCATTGAAATATTCTTTTATTTCAGAAGGTATTTCAGATTCTGTTGCATCACCAATAAGTGCAGTAGTATATCTAGTTTTGATATTGTCTACATTTACATAGTAGTTTCTTCCTGCTTTGTATTGATTTAGATCCTCGATACATGTATATAGCTTGAAAGTTCCATTTTCGATACCAGCATTTATAGAAGCATCTTCTTCTACTTCCATCTGATTTTTCAGATCCTGTAGCTGTGCTCTATATTCTTGAATATCTTCTTTATACTCGTTTACGTCGATATCAGAGTCTAACAAAGTAAAGATGGCTTCCTGTTTGGTCTCTGGTGTTTGAGCGTCTTCAAAGTCTTCTTTGAACTTCTCGTAAGTGTATTGTTCTGTTTCTTTCATATCACAAATATAGTTATTTTTTCTTAATTGGTTCTTTTTTATTTTCCTCTTCGTTAATTTTCTTACTATCCTCGGAATCTAACCAATATAACTCTTCTAAGTTTGCACCATCCGGTTTTTCAACTGGTGTCATGTGTTTCTCATGTAATCTCTCTAATCTTCTAAACTCTGAATTCACAAACGCAGTATCGATTTCGACCCCTTGATATTCTTTAACAATTTCATATTCTAAATCTTTTATTGTATCGGATTTTGTAACTTGATTTTCCATCATAGGTTTATCTCTTGTTACGGTCATTATATCTCTTTGAGTAAACCCGATAAAAGAGATTCCAATAAATGTTATTATAGGTATAATATTTCTCATATTTTTTATTTTTATCAAAGATAGTAATTTTGCTTCAATAAACAAATAAACATCTAGTATTTTTTTCATATAAATCATATGGTACAGATATATGAACAATACCCTTTGCTTATAAAAGCAATCAATTTTATTAATATTTCAAATAAATCTAATAATCTACCTTATCATGGTATAGATCATTTATTTGAGGTTATGCGTTTTTGTTATGTTACAATGGAGAATGATGACTTATGTAAAGAATCAATGATAAATAAAAAAGAGTTATTGATTGCTGCTCTTTTTCATGATTATAACCATAGTGGTGGTAAAGAAACTGATGATGTTAATATAACATATGCAATAGATGGTGTAAAATTATTTTATAATGAAAATCCTGTTTTTGATTTAGATGAGGTTATTTCTTTGATAAAAATTACACAATATCCTTATACGGTCTTAGAATCGGATTTAACATTGAGTGGTAAAATATTACGTGATAGCGACTTATGTTATTTATTTCATGATTTATCCATTGTTAAATTATACTCAGGATTGAGGTCGGAATTTGGTAATAATTTATCAGAATTTCTAAAAAATCAGACTTCTTTTTTAGAAAGTGTCAATTTTAATATTGAACGTAATTACATAATGTGGAATAACCTTTATAAGGATATTAGATTTAGAGAATTAAATATGTTAACAAATGGATAAAAAGAAATTACCAGATAGTTATGTTGTTGATAGACGACTTAAAACATATCCAACAGAAGTTGGATCTGTGAACTTTAAAACGGATGATATAGATTTATTTAAACAGAATAAAACTTCTAAGTTGAAAAACTATTATGATCAAAAGTTTGATGAATTGAGATTAGAATATCTTAAACTAATGAATGATATCGATGTTAATGAAAGATTGTATAATTGTAAATATAATTTTGAACCTATTATAGGACAAACTTATCATATGTATTTAGATGATTTAGGTAATGAGTTTCTTTCTATTATTGCACCAAATGAGTGGAAGAAAACATTTATTGGATCATATTTATATGACTCTGATGGGAGATGGATTGAAACTATTTAGTTAAATCACAATATTGTTTATCATTGGATAATGCCTTACAATTATTGTAAGCATCTGTATGATTATTTTCAATCTGATATTTAGTGTAGATAGAAGGTGTGTCTGAATTATAACAGACACACTCATATAAACTACTTCTATTACAAGAAGTTAATAAACCGATTATAAATAATAATTTAATTTTCATTTTCATTTATTACTGTACCATCATCAAAGATTACTAAGGCTGATTTAAATGAATAATCCCCAACATAACGTTCACCCATTACATATTTAATATCAATTAGTTTGAATTCTGATCTATATTTTCTTTGTTTTTCCTCTAAAAATGCATCTATTTGTTTACCAATTGATCCATTTTTACTTTCGAATGTAAATGCTCTTATCATAACTTTTTAATTTATTTTAACAAATATAAGTAGAATTATTGAATAAAAAAATAATTTTAATAATTAAAATATAAAAGCGGATGTGACGGGAGTTGAACCCGCTCCGAACTGCGTGACAGGCAGACATCTTAACCATTTGACCTCACATCCGTATTTGTCTAAGTAGCAGGACTCGAACCTGCGATCTCGTGGTCCCAAACCACGCGGATTACCAACTTTCCCATACCTAGTTGTTGGAATTTTCACCTCTATTCCAAAAGAGTTTTGCGGTCCTGACGGGACTCGAACCCGCAACCATCCCGCAGACAACGGGTTATCCTACCAATTGAACGACAGGACCTTATTATTTGTTACTCTGAGTGGGTTCGAACCACTATTCTCTGGCCCAAAACCAGATGTCCTGCCAGTTAGACGACAGAGTAATATTTGTTGTCCCACAAGGGTTCGAACCTCGACTCTTCGCGACCAAAACGCGACGTGTTGCCAATTACACCATAGGACATTATATAAATGAAAAACCCAGCTAGTTTTCTAGCTGGGTTCATATCATTAAAGTTCTTTCTTAACTTTTTGACAATAGACAGCTAGTCTCAATTACTTGAGGTTGATCCTGATCTTGCGGGATGTTTACTACTGCGATATTTGTGTTAAAAGTTTTCATTATTAATGTATATATAAAGTTTTTATTCTCTCTTTTTAATTATAGTACAAATATACTAAAAAGTTTTATATTTACCTAATTTATTTTAATTTTTTATATTGAAAAGTATAAACCCCATCCAACAGTTGGATAAACATTTGTATTTAGTTTTTCAAATCCATCTTTACCAACTACAACTTTTAAAAAGTATTCGTAGATTTTATCTTTTTCGATAATTTCGGAACCGCCAATACAGAAATTATTTATAATTATTTTTTTCGAAACCAAATCTCTTAGAATAAAATGTATTCTATTTAATATTTCAATCATCTCATTCTTTCCTGTCGGGTTATGATACTCAATGTTCATTTTATCATAATCTTCATCATTATTTGATATCACATCAAAAATTGAATTATTTAGCGTAAATGAAATATGATTAATTATTTTATCAAACTCTTCTATAAATAATAAATCCAATCTATAATTAGTATTTGAATTTGTATTAAATGTTATTTTTAATCCATTATTCTGATGTGTTTCTACACTATACTTAGTATCAATTGGAGTTTCAAAAATCTCATTTATTTTTAATAAATTGTTTTTTGATCCAGTGGTCCATATTTTTAAATTTTTATGTATTCTATTACTTTTATTGATTTCTAAAAATTTTTTATAATGTTCCGATTTTGTGTGTAGATATTTCATTTTTTATATATTAAAAATAATCAAACTAGATGGTTATACTATTTTTATAAATGTTTCTGCTTTGATAGCTTTAGAAATCCATCTTGCTAATTCGGATCCTCTAATCTCAGCAGAGAATGTTGTTGTTCCTAAATCTTCAGATAAAATTAAATCCTCGAACATAATTTCATCATCACCTTCTTCATCACCAAGTTCATATCTGATTACCTTCTCGGTAGTTTCGATTGGAAATTGATAAGTTCCATCTACTAAATCAACTTGGTAATATAGATTACCACTAACATAATGGCTAAACTTGGCCATATTTTTAGACTTATATAAGTCTTTCTTAATTTCGTTTGTATTTAGCATAATTTATTTAATTTTTTATAGTACTCCAAGAGGGACTCGAACCCTCACGCCTTACAGGCACTGCCGCTTAAAAGCAGCGTGTCTACCAATTCCACCATCGGAGCATTTGTTGGGAATGTGGGTTACGATCCCACTACCTTCAGTATGTAAAACTGACGCTCTCCCGATTGAGCTAATTCCCATTATATTTTAGTTGCCCTGGTGGGTAACGATCACACTCTCTTCACCATGTCGAGGTGACGCTTTCCCATTAAGCTACAGAGCAATATGTACCGTACGCGAGGTTTGAACTCACTTAACATCGGATATGAGCCAATGTCCTTTTCCACTAAGCTACGGCATTTTAGAGTTAGTGAAGGGATTTGAACCCCCATAAACCAGGTTGCAACTGGTTA
>Ga0228669_1000115_pt1 | contig 51242 bp, 17 predicted proteins | sample 84DmetaG_FD_182700 | JGI IMG/M metagenome (GOLD analysis project Ga0228669, IMG submission 182700) | Seawater microbial communities from Monterey Bay, California, United States - 84D | ecosystem: Environmental > Aquatic > Marine > Coastal | place: USA: California | collected 2016-10-11 | reverse complement strand
GCTCCTACTTCTGTTATAGTATCAACATCAGTAATTGCTAAAAATTTAGCGTCAGATGCGATTTTTGTATATACATCAGCTTTTCTGTGGACATCCACCATAAAAGTGTTAATATTTGAACTTACTCCTGATAATTGGTTAATATTTACAGCAGAAACACATGTAACGCCGTCTAAAATATTGAGTTCGGCATCGCTTGATGTTACAGTAGCAAGTTTATTAATTTGTTCAGCTGTAGCTGATACCGCTGTGTTTCCTAGTGTAAGAGATGATGCTGTTACACTTCCTGTTACAGTAAGTGGTTTAGAAGCAGTTATATCTGTAGCTGTAAATGTCATTACAGAGGCTCCGTCTTTATGACCTACATTTGAACCATCTACTACAATATTATCTACGGCTACAGCACCGGCGGTAACTGTCTTAGTGTTACCAAGAGTAATATCACCAAATCCTGATACAATTGAACCTACTGATAAAGCACCTACCGTATCAATTGTAGTTCCTCCATCAATAGAAGCATACAATAAATCTCCATCATCAGAAGTAATTTTTGTATCAATCTGTGTTTGTATATCTGACGTTACACTACTTAAATAACCAAATTCAGTGGCAGATACACCAGTTAAACCCGCAATCTTATTAATATCAGTTGCTGAAGCAGACACCAGAGTGTCATCGATTAATAAGGTTTTGGTATTAAGTGCTCCGTCTACAACAGCTCCCGTAGCTGATAATGTTACTAAATCAGTTTTAGTAGAATGACCAATAGTTGAAGCAGATAATTTAAGACTTCCAATATCCGCAGAACTACTTGTTAATTTAGTAGATGTTTTAATATCTTTTGTAATATCAATAGGTCCAAAATCACCGGAAACAGATCCGCTTGTTACAGCTCCTACAGTTGTAATTGAAGAACTTCCTGCTTTAATTGAGAATTTAGTATCTGCTTCAGTTTCTGTATAGCGATTATCTAATTGAGTTTGTATGGAAGATGATAAACCATGAACATATCCTAACTCTTCATATGTAGTTGATAAATTGTTTAATTTATTAATATCGGACGCACCAGCATCTACAGTAGTTCCTCCTAATTTCAATGTAGTTGCAGCAACTGTTCCATCGACAGTTACTACTTGGTTAGATAAATTAATAAGGTTTGTATCACCTGCGAGACCAATATTACTTCCCGACATAACTACATTTCCAGCATTTACTGATGTGCCTGTTATGGTTCCTGCTGTAATTGTCTTAGTGCCTTCAAGAGTTATATCTCCGAATCCAGATGCGATTGAACCTACTGATAAAGCACCTACAGTATCAATTGTAGTTCCTCCAGCTACAGGAGCAAATTGTGTCTGAGCTGTAGTGGTATTCATTTTAGCAGCAAGTTGGTTTTTTACACTTGTAGCACCAATACTTTTAAGACTATTTAATTCAGCAGTGGTAATATCTTGACCATTTAAAATATTAAGATCTGCTGCATCAGCAGTAACAGTTACTAATCCAAGGGTTAGAGAAGATGTTGTAAGATTACCGTTTACAGTTAATTTATCATTGTCAAGAGCAAGTAAGTTAAGATCGGTTTCTGTTCCAATTTGAGAACCACTTATTCTTATAGTTCCTAAGTCAGCAGAACTAGATTTAACTTTTCCAGTTGTGGTAACAGGACCCGCCATATCAATCTTAGTAAATCCATTTACAATAGAACCTACAGATAAATCACCTACAGTTTTGATTGAACTTGCTCCAGCGATAGGAGCAAATTGTGCCTGAGCTGTAGTAGTATTCATTTTAGTAGCAAGTTGGTCTTTTACACTTGTAGCACCAATACTTTTAAGACTATTTAATTCAGCAGTGCTAATATTTTGTCCATCTAATAAGTTAATGTCTGTCGCATCAGCAGTAACAGTTACTAATCCAAGAGTTAGAGAAGATGCCGTAAGATCGCCATTTACAGTTAATTTATCAGTGTCAAGAGCAAGTAAGTTAAGGTCAGTGCTTGTGCCTATTTGAGACCCACTTATTCTTATAGTTCCCAAGTCAGCAGAACTAGATTTAACTTTACCTGTTGTAGTAACAGGACCTGTCATATCAATCTTAGTAAATCCACTTATAATTGATCCTACAGATAAATCACCTACGACTCCAAATGAATCACTTCCAGTTTTAAGAGCGTAAGTGGTTGAAGCAGTAGAAGAATCCAATTTAGTTCCGAATTTAGTATGAATATCATATGTAACGCCGGACAATGTGTTTATATTCTCCTTTGATACACCTGTTACACCATCAAGAATATTAAGCTCTGAGGCGTCAGCAGTTAGACTTGCAAGTTTGTTAATATCAGTAGCATTTGCTGTTACGGGTGTGTCATTAAGTATTAAACTTGTGACATCGATAGCCCCCTTAACTTCAAGTTTATTAGTAGAAAGAGTTAACAAATCACCAGTAGTTTTATAACCTATAGTTCCTGTTGTAATTGAAATATCACCATTGCTAATTGTCCCATCTACAGTTAAATTTCTGATAGATTCAATGTCTTTTTGAGCATCAAGAACCAATGCTTTACTGGCAGCACCTGAACCAGAGGATACACCATCGAGAGCTTTTATTTCAGATTCAGTTATTGTAGTGGCGCCTACTTTAATACTAGTTGTTCCTGTAATAGTATTAGCGATTAAGTCTGTAACTGTTAAAGTTGCTAATCCAGATAGGTTTTTATTTAAATTAGGTATAAGCACTTTATTAGCAACTGCTGTTCCGTCTGTTATACCAGATAACTGATCTAATTCTGGTCCAGTTACACTTAAACCTGCTAATTTATTAATATCAGTTGCCCCTGCGCTGATGGGGACACTATCTAATTTTAATGTCTTAGCATTTATTTCTCCAGTAGGACCATAAATTACAGCTCTGTTATTTTTAATAGTTCCAGCACTTGAAGTGTTAACAAGATTGAGTTCAGCAGCAGTTGAATCAACTTTTGTAGTAGCACCAGTTTCACCAAGATGTAACTCAGTTGCTTTTACTACATCAATGTGCGAGTTAACATCAGTAATAATAGTCTTATTCGCCGATACAGTTCCTCCAGTTACGCCAACTAATTTATCAACTGTTAAATTATCAAGTGTGCTACCTCCAACTATTATATTATCAACTCTCATATCTGTTAATCCTGTAGTAGTAATTGAACCTTCAGTGCTTCCATTAGAAGTTGTTTTTACAGCAGCAAAGTATTCTTTACCAGTTCCTTCTATCCAGAGTAAACCAACATTATCTACATTACCTCTTTCAATAATTAAACCAGCATCATTAACAGGATTATTTTCTGTTCCGGAAGATATTACCATAATAGGGTCGTTTACAATTACATTTTCAGAATTCACAGTTGTAGTGCTTCCAGTTACAGTTAAGCTGCCATTAATAGTTACGTCTCCTGAAGTTAAGCTTCCACTTGTAGATAAATTTACAGCACCAAAATTAATTCCAGTAGTATTTGTAGATGTAATACTTCCATTACTTATGGTTATGTCTCCTACTTGTGCACTTGTACCAACTGATAATTTAGCGGTTACAGTAGCATCTCCTGTTATAGTTGTTTCTCCTGCTGCTAAAGTTCCTGCTGTAGATATTCCTGTAGTATCAAGGGCTAAAGCACCTGTAGTTTTTATTTTGTTATTAGTAACTTCTACATTTCCGAATGTGCCCCCTAAAGTTCCCGTAATTACTCCAGATGCTGACATAGCTCCTGTTACTGTTGTTGCTCCAACAGCTAATGTTCCTGTTGTTGAAACATTTTCATCACCAAAACTTATAGAGCCAGATGAATCAGTTATTGAACCGCCTGAAACAGTCATAGTTCCAGCAAGAACATTTCCAGTTGCTGTAACGTTATTTGTTACAGACAATCCTTTTGATAATGACATATCTCCACCAACAGTTATGTCACTTGTACCAAGATTAATACCGTTGGTGTTAGTAGATGTAATACTACCATCACTAATAGTTACATCTCCAAATTTAGAACCCGAAGAACCAGTTATTTTTCCTGAAGCATCAATAGTTCCTGTTATAGTTGTTGCTCCTGCTGCTAAAGTTCCTGCTGTAGATATTCCTGTAGTATCAAGGGCTAAAGCACCTGTAGTTTTTATTTTGTTATTAGTAACTTCTACATTTCCAAATGTGCCCCCTAAAGTTCCCGTAATTACTCCAGATGCTGACATAGTTCCTGTTACTGTTGTTGCTCCAGCAGCTAATGTTCCTGTCGTTGAAACATTTTCATTACCAAAACTTATAGAACCTGAAGAATCGGTTATTGAACCTCCTGAAACGGTCATAGTTCCAGCAAGAACATTTCCAGTTGCTGTAACGTTATTTGTTACAGTTAATCCTTTTGATAATGACATATCTCCGCCTATAGTTATATTACTTGTGCCGAGATTTATACCAAGATTATTTGTAGATGTAATACTTCCATTACTTATGCTTATGTCTCCTACTTGTGCACTTGTGCCAACTGATAATTTGGCGGTTACGGTAGCATCTCCTGTTATAGTTGTTTCTCCTACTGATAAAGATCCTGTTGTAGATATTTTAGTGGTATCAAGTGTTAAAGCACCTGTAGTTTTTATTTTATTACTAGTAACTTCTACATTTCCAAATGTGCCTCCTAAAGTTCCAGTAACTACTCCAGATGCTGACATAGCTCCTGTTACTGTTGTTGCTCCAGCAGCTAATGTTCCTGTCGTTGAAACATTTTCATTACCAAAACTTATAGAACCTGAAGAATCGGTTATTGAACCTCCTGAAACGGTCATAGTTCCAGCAGTTACATTTCCAGTTGCTGTAACGTTATTTGTTACAGTTAATCCTTTGGATAATGACATATCTCCACCTACAATTATATCACTTGTGCCAAGATTAATACCAGTAGCATTAGTAGATGTAATACTTCCATCACTTATGCTTATGTCTCCTACTTGTGCACTTGTGCCAACTGATAATTTGGCGGTTACAGTAGCATCTCCTGTTATAGTTGTTGCTCCTGCTGCTAAAGTTCCTGTTGTAGATATTCCTGTAGTATCAAGGGCTAAAGCACCTGTAGTTTTTATTTTGTTATTAGTAACTTCTACATTTCCAAATGTGCCCCCTAAAGTTCCAGTAACTACTCCAGATGCTGACATACCTCCTGATATTGTTGTTTCTCCAGCACCTAATGTTCCTGATGTCGAAACATTTTCATCACCAAAACTTATAGAACCAGTTGTATCAGTTATTGAACCACCTGAAACAGTCATAGTTCCAGCAGTTACATTTCCAGTTGCTGTAACGTTATTTGTTACAGTTAATCCTTTTGATAATGACATATCTCCGCCAATAGTTATATCACTTGAACCAAGATTAATACCATTGGCGTTAGTAGATGTAATACTACCATTACTAATAGATATATCACCTATATCAGCCGATATTCCAACTGACAAATCAGCAGTTATACCAGCATCTCCTGTTATAGTTGTTTCTCCTACTGATAAAGTTCCAGTGGTTGAAAGCTTGTTACTACCAAAGCTTATTGCTGGACCTGAAGAAACAACAGAACCTGAACCCAATGTAAGATTTCCTACATTAAGAGTGTTGGCAACAGTAGCAACACCATCAATTTTTGCTGTTCCGCTTATTGATAATTTACTACTAATTAATTTAACAGCTTCAACATCAGTAGTTGTAGTAATTTTACCTCCAGTTGAAATGTCAGTTGTTCCAAATGAGACAGTGCCATCAGTATCAGTAATACTGCCATTGGCTATAGTTGTTTTACCTACTTTAAATGAACCTGCTGTTACACTATTTGAGGTTGATATTTTATTACCTATAGTAAGTGTATCAGTTTCGGTGGTTATATTTCCTGTAGTAAATGTAATATCACCCAAGACACTTCCTGTAGATGCTTCGATTATTCCGTTAATATCTAATCCATTTGATACTACCTTACCTCCTGAATCATATATAACAGCTTTATTCACCTTTACCACACCCGGAGATACACCTGCTAATCTATTTACATCATTTGCTACCAATGTAGTTCCGCTTAAAATGTTAAGATTTGAAGGTGTAGCTGTTAAGATATCAGTGCCTATGGTAAGACCTGTAATAGTTACATCCCCAGCACTTAAATCACCGCCTACAGCAACATTTCCTGTAGTAAAGCTTAAAATATCTATATTAGATAATTGGATCTTATTTTGGTCAATAAGTAAATTATCTACAGAAACACTGCCTGCGGTTACCTTTTTATTAGTAGAAATCTCTTCCTCAGTATCAATTACGCCAAATCCTTTGACAATCGACCCTACTGATAAAGCACCAGTTGTAGTTATAGTTCCAGCACCTCCATAGGTGGTAAATAGATTATCTACTTCAGTTTTAAGGTATCTTGATGTTAATCCTGTTTGAACTGAAGAAGTTAATCCTGAAAGATGGTTCATTTCACTGGCTTTAGCAGTTACAAGGGTTCCTCCTAATTTAAGACCAGCAGTATCCCCGTCATGTGAAGCTAGATTTAATACCTGTGTTTCAGTTGCGGCACCTATGGTTACAACTCCTTGTGCATTTTGCGTTACAACTTTACTATTAGCTGATTGACCTAATGTTACACCGCTTAAAGAAGACAATATAGCACCAGTTACTGTAGTACCATTTATAGTTAAGTTTCCTGATGCTGTAATATTAGTTCCTGAAATAGCAGAAGCAGTTACATTAGCAACCTGAAGATTACCAGTTGTAGATAAGGAATTGTTTGAAAATCCAATTACATTATTACTTGCTGTAATAACATTGTTATTTAATGTTAATCCCCCTAATAATGCTTTTGAACCAATACTTAAAGTTCCTGTTGTTTTAAGATGTTCGTCTGATAAGTTAATAGTTCCTGTTGAGGATGTCAATGATCCATTATTGAATGTAAAATCGGCAATTTCAGAACCAGCAGCTGCTGTAACAGTTCCAGTAATTGTTGCGTTTCCACTAATCGAAATTGAACTTCCTGAAATATCACCTGCTGCTAAATCGCCGGTTGTTTCAAGGTCTTCATTGCCAAAATCAATTTCACCTGAAGCAGATGTAATAGAACCTGTTGCTAAAGTAATATCGCCAATTACGGATCCTGTTGCTGCTGTTACTTTTCCCGTAGTGCTTAAATCATTTGAGCTAAATGAAATACCATTTTCACCTGAAGATACAATCAAACCGTCGGAAATTGTAATATCTCCAAACGAACCACTTGTTGTAGCAGATACAGTTGTTCCGGCAGTAATTCCTGCTGTAGCACCAACAGAGCCCGCTGTTAAACTACCACTTGTTCCAAGGGTATTAGTTCCTAAACTTATACCACCTGTGCTTGAATTAATAGTTCCGTTTCCAAAAGTAACACTTCCTAATTTGGAAGAATTTGCGCCTGTGATAGTTCCAGTAGCAGACATATTTCCTTTCACACTTGTTGCTCCAACAGAAAGAGTTCCTGTCGTTAAAATATTATTAGCTCCAAATGTTATTCCAGGACTGGCAGATGATATAGAACCATTAGCAAATGTGATATCAGCTAATTTTGAATTAATTGGTGCATACATTGTTCCAGCAACAACAAGATTTCCTTTTATTTCTGAAGCACCTCCTATACTGAGAGTTCCTGTAGTTAATACATTGTTATCACCCAATGATAATGCTTTATTTATAGCAGTAGTTTTAATTTCACCATCACTTATTGATATATCTCCTATAGCCGCACTTGAGGCCACACTTAATTCGGAACCTGTAGAAATTTTACCAGTAGCGACAAGAGTTGCGGTAGAGGTTTCTCCAGTTACGCCTAATAAACTTGCATTAATTTTACCTGTTGAACTGTAAATAACAGCTTTGCTATCTTTTACTGCTCCTGGTGATGAGGTATTAAGATAATTGAGTTCGGTGACAGTTGAATCGACTTTAGTTGTTGTTCCTGAAGCACCAATGTGTAGTTCAGTCATATACATTTTATCAACATGATTATTAGTATCTACAACAATTGCTTTATTAGCACTATTTACACCATTAGTTATTCCTGTTATTTTATTAAGTGTTGCCAAGTCAATAGTTGAACTATTACCGGCATCACCCAAAGTTATATTTTGTGCTCTTAGTGAAGCATATGAATCAATTGTTACATCGCCTGATGTTGTTCCAGCTTCATCAGTATTAACCAATGCGAAATGGTCAGAAGATTCGTCCCAAATAATACCTACGTTTTTATCTGTTCCTCTTTCAACAATAAAACCAGCATCAGCTGAAGCAGAAGCAGTTGTTTCAGAAGAAAGAACCATAAGAGGGTCTTTTGAAGAGATATTTTCGGTATTAATAATTGACTGTGTTCCTGTAACAGTTAAATTACCGTTAATTGTTACGTCTCCTGAAGTAACTGATGTTGCTGTTAATGCACCTGTGTTAACAGTTCCTGATGTTTCTAAATTGTTAGTATTAAAGCTTATTTGACCAGCAGGATCACTTGTAGTTATACTTGTGTCAGTTACAGTTACTTTACCTAATTTAGAACCTGAGGCGGCTGTAGCTATTCCACTTGAAGTTACAGTCGTAGCAACAACTTCACCATTTGCCCCATATACAACTGCTGAACCTGAGTTGACTAATCCTGCTTGTGAACCTTTTAATAGACTTAACTCTACTGTATTAGAAGTTACTCCATCTAATTTATTAATTTCATTTGCATCTGCTGTTATAGCAACATTGCCTATTACAATATTATTTGCTTTAAGGACCCCGTCAACAGCTACTTGAGTAGCAGAAAGAGTAACTAAGTCGCTTTTTACAGTAGTGTTTTGCTTGAAACCAATATTAGCTCCGTTCATAGTAACATTATCAACCTGCATACTTCCTGAAGTTAATGAACCTGTTGTTGAAATTGGTCCTTCCATTTCAATTTTAGTAAAACCATTAATAATTGAACCTACTGAAAGTGCACCCACAGAACCAAATGTAGTGCTTCCTGTTTTAAGAGCATACCTTGATTGTGCTACTGATTCATCAATTTTTAAAGCAATACTTGCTCCAATAGGACCTGTAGTATCATTTACATTATTAATTTTTGCAGAAGTAGCTGTTACAAGAACACCTCCTAATTTAAGACCTGCGTTGGTTCCATTATGTGAAATTATATCTAATACTTCCCCGCCTGTAATAGAACCTATATTAATATTTCCTTGATTATTTTGGGTAAGAACTTTTCCATCTTGTGAATATCCTAAAGTAGTTAATCCGTCAATTAAACCTAATTCACTTTCTTTAATGGTAGTTGTGCCAACAATAAGATCACCTGACAACGTTGCTGACTTAACAGATAAATTACCTGTAGTAGTAATATTATTATCGCCAAATGACATTTCTCCGGATGATGTAGAAATTACTGCACCATTGACAGTTCCTGTTAGAGAAAGTGTGCCAACATCTGCTGAATCAGATGTTAATTTTCCTGTTACAGTTGTTTCTCCTACTGATAAAGTTCCTGTAGTTGACAAGTTTTGAGCCGAAAACCCAATACCAGTCCCAGATGATGTTATGCTTCCTTCTCCTATGGTAATATTACCAATAACTGAATTTTTGGCGGCGGTTAATTTACCAGTGAATGTGCCATCTCCTGAAGAAGTTATATCACCAACATCAATATCTCCAGCTGTTATATCACCTACATTTATATCTCCTGTTGTTACAAGTTCATTTGAACCAAAACTGATTGAACCGTCGCTATTAGTTATTGAATTCGCGGTAATAGTTGTTTTTCCAATAACGGCAGTACCAGTTACATCTAATGTCGATGAAGTTGATATAGTACCTGAAGAATCAATAGAACCACTTGTTACATTGCCTAATGTAGCATTGCCAACAGAAAGTGTTCCTGTAGTTGATAAATTTGCCGCTGCAAAATCAATAGCATTACTCGCAGATACAATACTTCCGCTTGAAAATGTTAAGTTTCCTAACACTGAACCTCCAGCAGCAGTAACAATTCCATTAAAGGTTCCTTTACCAGAAGCTGTTATATTAGTTCCTGAAATGGTTGTAAATGTAGAACCACCCGCTGATAATGTTCCGCTTGTTGATAAATTATTAGAGCCAAATGTAAGATTGTTATTTATGTCCGAACTTGTAATACTGCCGTCAGAAATAGTTACATCTCCTATTTGTGAACCAGAGGCAGCTGAAATTTGTCCTGTAAGATTAATAGCACCCGTTACAGTTACATCTTTGGCTGTAATATCTCCTGTTGTTTTTAAAGAATTGTCTGATAAACTAATAGTTTTAGTTGTATCAGAAGTGGAAATTACAGTATCGGTTATTGTTATTTTACCAATTTTGGATCCTGATGCAGTTTCAGAAATACCTGTTGCTGTTAATGTAGTTGCTTGGACATTTCCGGCAGAACTGTATACTACTGCTTTGCCATCTACAACTGTATTAGGTGATGAACCGTCAAGGTAATTTAATTCAGAACCTTTAGCGCTTACTTCCTCTGAACTACCAAAGCCGCCAAGGTATAATTTAGTTGCTTTGACTTCATCAATATGTTTATTGATATCAGCAGTTAATACTTTATTGGCCTCAAGTGTTCCCGCAGTAGCACCATTAATTAATGAAATATCGGCACTGTCAATTACAGTTGAAGTTACATTGTCTCCTAATCTTAATTTAAGAGCCTGCATGTCTACATAGGAACTATTATTAATATGACCCGGGGCCGAAGAACCTGTATCGTCAGTTAATATCGCACCGAATTGTTGTTTAGATTCATCCCAAACCATACCTACATTAGCGTCTTCACCTCTTTCAATAATTAAACCAGAGTCCACGGAAGCACTTCCTACAGCGCCTGACGATAATACCATAATAGGATCCTGAACTACAATGTTTGCGGTGTTGATAGTTGTAGTTGTTCCATTTACAGTCAAATCTCCGTCAATAGTTACATTACCAGTGGCATTAATTGTAGTGGCATCTAAAGTGCCAGTGTCTACAGTTCCAGATGTAGTAAGATTATTATTAGAAAGTGATATTCCGGAAGCATTAGTAGTAGTAATAGCATTACCTGTTATATCTATTTCACCAAGTAATGATTTTCCAGCAACACTAAGTGTGGTAGTTGATTCAAATGATTTAGCTTTTATTTGTCCATCAGCTCCATATATTACTGCTTTTTCGTCAACAACTTTTCCACTTTCAGCTGTATTAAGTAAATTAATTTCACCAGATGTTGATATTACATTTTCCATAATATTAAGTTTTTCTGCTGGCGCACTAACATCTACGCCTCCTAATTTCAATGACGGTGTGACAAGCGTTCCTTTTAATGTTACACTTGTTTCAGTCAAACTAACTAAATCAGCTTTATTTCCTATTCCAATATTAGAACTGCTAATATTTATGTTACCAGCTGTAATAGATGGTGTTGAAACCGCAGTAGATGCTGTAATTGTTCCTGTTGCCGAAACATTTGCTAATCCAGAAATATCAGTATTTTCATCAGTTACAAGAGCCTTTTTAGATGTAGCAGTGCCTTTAGTTATAGCCGCTAAATAATTAATTTCAGTAGCATTGGCAGATATGTCGGTTCCTCCGAGATTTATAGTTCCTGTTGTTAATTTACCAGTTAAACCTACATCTAAAAAACCTGATATACTTTTAGTATCGCCTGCTACTACTGCTTTATTATTAGTAACACTTCCATTAGTAACTGATTTGATTTTATTAATATCTTCCGCTGATGCGGTTATTTCTTTTGTTCCAAGAGTTAAAGAAGCCGTTGTTAAAGTTCCTGTAAGAGATACATCTCTGAATCCACTAATATCTTTGTTGGAATCAGTTACTACAGCACTTGAACCGCTAACAGTTCCTTCACTAACATCATGTAAAGTGTTTAATTCGGAAGCACTTGCTGTAACAAGAGTTCCTCCTAATTTAAGACCAGATGAAGTTGTGTTATGAGATGCGATATCGAATATTTCAGGTCCATTAGTTGCTCCAATTTTAGTTAATCCTGTAGTTCCTTGTGTTATAACCTTACCATTACTTGACTCTCCTATAGTTATACTTTCAAGAACACCAAGTGAATCTTCATTAAGTGTGGTTAAACCTAATACAAGGTTGCCCCCAACATTAAGATTACTAGTTATTTGTTGCGAACCATTAACAGTTACATCTCCGCCGCTAACAACTACATTACCAGTAGAATCAATTGTCATTCTCTCTGATGCCTCTGCTGAACCACCAGTCATAAATGAAAGTGTTGTGGGATTAGATGTTGAACTAAAATCACCTTCAGATTTTGCTACAATTGAAGCACCTACCATAGTAGATACATCTCCAGTTGCTTCATCAGGTGACTGGAATTCAATTTTACCAAGAACATCATTGATCTGCATATCACTAGATGATGATTGTAATTTTAATATTGAACCATCGTTGCTTTTAGAAGTAATACTATTAACAGTTGTTGTTCCTGAAATATCCAGATTAGCTGCTTCTACAGTTCTGGTTATAGTAACATCTCTGAATCCAGAAATGTCACCATTGTCGCCTGCTATAACTACTTTTCCATTTGAAACAGTTCCACCGATAACACCATCTAATTTATTAATCTGTTCAGCACTAGAATTGACATCAGTTCCACCGAGATTAAAAGTCGCTGTAGTTAATTTACCAGTTAAACCTACATCTTTAAATCCAGATATGTTTTTGTTAACATCAACTACAACAACTTGCTCTTGAGCAACACTTCCTTTAGTTATACCTTGTAACATATTGATATCTTCTGCTGTTGATAATATATCAGTTCCACCAAGTTTAATAGTTCCAGTTGTTAATTTACCAGTTAAACCTACATTAGCAAATCCAGTTACACTCTTTTGACTATCTACAATTACTACTTTTCCTTCTGATACGGTCCCTATACTTACACCGGTTAATTTATCAATTTCTCCTGAAATTCCTGTAATATTTACACCGGCAACATTAAGTGTTTGGGAAGTTAATTTTCCTGCCAATGTCATATCATTTATAGCTGTTACATCTTTATTTATATCTAATATAACAGCTTTGGAAGCTTTAGCAGTTCCCGCAGAAACATCATCAATATAAGATAATTCTCCTTCAGATAATGTAGTAGAACCTACTATAATAGAACCGTTAATAGTTACATTACTACTAAATGTTGAATTTCCTGAAGCTGTTAATTTACCTAATTTAACATCTGATAAACTGTCAACTGTGACCTCACCAGAAGTTTCTCCGTCTTCTGTATTAGTATCAGCAAAAACAAAAGAACTGCTTGATTCTTGCCATATAAGTGACTTATTATTAGTATTAGAAGAAGAGCCATCTCCTCTTGTAAATACAATTCCAAGATCTTCCGATGCTCCTGTATTTCCTTCTCCTAATTTAATAAGTTTATCAGATACAGTTAAACTTGTAGCATTAGTTGTAACAACTTTACCAGTTACTGTTAAATCACCTATTAAATTAGTATTACCATCAACAGTTAAGTCACTCGTAACGTGTTGAGTTCCATTAACTGTCAAACTTCCGCCTGTAATGTCAACATTACCAGATGAATCAATGTTTATTCTTTCTGAAGCTGCTGCCCCAGAACCTGTTAAAAATGATAATTTTGTAGCATTACTTGTAGAGCTGAAATCACCTTCCGATTTTGCTACAATAGATGCTCCTACCATATTGGCAACCGTTCCGGTAACTTCATCAGGAGCTGAAAATTCAATTTTACCAAGAACATCATTAACCTGGATATCAGTAGAAGCCGAATCTAATTTCAATACCGAACCATCTTCAGATTTTGAAGAAATACTATTTACATTAGATGTTCCAGACACAGATACATTTCCCATTGTTGCTGTTCCGGCGATACCGACATCAGCAAATCCACTTACATTACTATTTGAATCTACAACTACTGCTTTGTTTGATAAAACTGTTCCGGCTGATACACTGTGGAGAGTATTAATTTCATCAGCCGATGAATTAATAGCTTTTCCTCCTAATGTAAGGTTAGATGTGGTTAATCTGCCAGTTAAACCTACATCTTTAAATCCAGATATGTTTTTGTCAATATCAACTACAACAACTTGTTCTTGAGAAACACTTCCTTTAGTTATACCTTGTAACATATTGATATCATCAGCAGTTGATAATATATCAGTTCCTCCAAGTTTAATAGTTCCAGTTGTTAATTTACCAGTTAAACCAACATTAGCAAATCCAGAAATATTTCTAGTATCATTAACTACAACAGCTTTTCCATTAGAAACAGTGCCTGCACTTACACTACTTAGTTTGTTAATTTCAGTTGATATTGCTTCAATATTTACACCGTCAATATCTAGTGTTTTGGCACTTAATTCACCAGTGATTGTAATATCTTTAATACCATTAATACTTTTAGTGGCATCTAATACAACTGCTTTATGAGCACTTGCTGTTCCAGAAGTTATATTATATAATGTATTAATTTCTGTTGCTGTTGATTTAACAAGAACGCCTCCTAATTTAAGACCTGCCGCAGAAGAATCATGTGAAGCAATATCAACAACTTCATTGCCGTCGCTTACACCAAATTTAGTAACTCCAGTAACACTTTGGGTAACAGCTTTTCCATCAGAAGATTGTCCAAGAGTTAAACTTTCTACTACAGCCAACGAGTTTTCATCGAGTGTAGTTGTTCCCAATATTAAATTACCAGCAACAGTTAAATCTTCACTTATTTCTTGAGAACCGTTAACAGTTACGTCTCCGCTAGTTACAGTAACATTACCACTCGAATCAATACTCATTCTTTCACTTGCAAGAGAGGTCCCTCCTGTCATGAATAACAGTTTAGTAGCATTACTTGTAGAGCTGAAATCACCTTCGGATTTAGCAACAATAGATGCGCTTGTCATGTTAGCAACAGCACCAGTTGTTTCATCAGGAGCCTGAAATTCAATTTTACCAAGAATATCATTGACTTGTATGTCATTGGTAGAAGTTTGTAATTTAAGAACTGAACCACTAAGAGATTTCGAAGTCATACTATTTACATTTGTAGTTCCAGAAACACTTAAATTGGCTGTAGTTGTAACTCCTGTATTAGTAACATTTCTGAATCCTGTTATATCTTTATTTTCATTTACTATTACAACTTTTCCTTGTGAAACAGTTCCATCGGTAACAAGTGCCAATTTGTTAATCTGTGAAACAGGAGCATTTAAGTCTATTCCATTAACAGTTAAAGAACCCGTTGTGATTTTTCCTGTAGCAGTAAGATCTTTGAAACCACTAATATCTTTTTGCTGACTAACAACTACTGCTTTACCTTCACCTACTTCCCCTTTGGTTATACCGCTAAGATCATTAATATCTTCTGCTGTAGATAATATATCAGTTCCTCCTAAATTAATAGTTGATGTAGTTAATTTACCAGTTAAACCTACATTAGCAAATCCAGTTACACTCTTTTGACTATCTACAATTACTACTTTTCCTCCTGATACAGTCCCTACACTTACACCAGTTAATTTATCAATTTCACTTGAAATTCCTGTAATATTTACACCAGCAACATTAAGTGTTTGGGAAGTTAATTTTCCTGCTAATGTCATATCATTTATAGCTGTTACATCTTTATTTACATCTAATACAACCGCTTTGGAAGCTTTAGCAGTTCCCGCAGAAACATCATATAATGTATTAATTTCTGTTGCTGTTGATTTAACAAGAACACCTCCTAATTTAAGACCTGCTACATTAGAATCATGAGATACGATATCTATTATTTCGGCACCACCGTTGGTTCCTATTCCGATAACGCCTGCATTACTTTGAGTTACTACTTTCCCATTAAGAGATTGGCCCGGGGTAATACCTCCGAGAACACCTAATGAAGCTGAATTTAATGTTGTATCACCAAGAGTAATACTTCCATCAACTGTAAGATTTGATGTAATATGTTCACTGCCATTTAATGTTAAATCGCCGCCTGTTACATTAATATTACCAGAAGAGTCAATTACTAGTCTTTCAGAGGCTGCTTGAGTAGCTCCTGTCATAAAAGAAAGTGTAGTGGCATTATTAGTTTTACTGAAATCACCTTCTGATTTAGCAACAATTGATGCTGCCACCATATTAGCTACATCTCCTGTAGACTCATCGGGTGATTGAAATTCAATTTTACCAAGAACATCATCAACTTGAATATCTGCAGAAGAAGATTGTAATTTTAATATAGAACCACTGGCAGATTTAGATGTTATACTATCAGTAATAGTTGAACCAGTAACTTCAATATCAGTAGTTTTTATTTTTCCAGTTCCTGTGATATTATTAAATCCCGTAACATCACTGTTAATATCTACAGTAACTACACGTTCACCAAGTATTGTACCGGCAGTTACATCTTTTGTTAAATTGATATTTCCCGCTGAAGCAGTTACATCGTATCCTCCAATATTAAGGGTTCCGGTTGTTAATTTACCAGTTAAACCTATATCTTTAAATCCAGATATGTTTTTGTCGTCATCAACAATAACTACTTTGCCATTATTAACCAAGCCTGGAGTAATGTTATCTAATTTATTTATTTCATCCGCAATGGCTGTAATATTTACTCCACCAATATCAAGTGTGTGTGCACTTAATTCACCAGTAATTGTAATATCTTTAATACCATTAATACTTTTAGTGGCATCTAATACAACTGCTTTATTTTCAGTAGCTGCTCCAGCAATAACTCCGTCGAGATATCCTAATTCCGTTGCTGAAAAAGATTTACTTCCTAAAGTTAATGTACCGTCAATGTTAACATTTCCCGCAAATTGTGCGTCATCAGATGCGGTAATTTTACCTAATTTAAGATCAGCGAACCCGTCTGCTGTTACAGAACCAGCTGTAGTTCCATCCTCTGAATTTGAGGATATAAACGCAAAATTATCAGTTGCCTCTTGCCATATAAGAGATTTATTTAATGTATTAGTAGTTATGCCATCACCCCGAGTGAATACAATTCCTAAATCTTGAGTAGCACCTATGTTACCTTCTCCAAGTTTGATAATCTTGTCAGTTACAGTTAAACTAGTCGCATGAGTTGTAACTACTTTACCTGAAACAGTTAAATCGCCAACTAAGTTTGTATCACCGTTAACAGTAAGATTATCACCTATAGTTACTTGAGAAGTAGAATGACCTAAATTAATTGCAGCATTTTCGTCCTGTGTGCCAATATTTACTGCTCCTGATGATCTTATATTAGCATTAGTTCCATCAAAAAACATTGTCATTTCAGAGTTATTACCTAAGGCAACATTCTTATTATCGGATAGTCTAAATGAGTCTGCTTTTAATTGTCCCGCGGTTTCAACAACTACATCACTTGTATTCGCATTACCTGTTAACTTCAATATTTCAGCATCAAATACTCCAGTAGTATTATGGTCACTTGAAAAAGTAGTTACTCCATTTAATGTCTTAAGTTCCAAACTATCTCCTTTTTCTCCACTGTTATCACTAACCATTTTAATTACAGGAGTTCCGTCAGATGCACTTGATGCTTTAATAAGTAATTCAGGATGATCATTTTCTATAAGAGTATTTCCGCTAATATTGACATTATTCATTAATGTTAATCCGCCAAGACTACTTGTTGTAATTTTACCATTTGTAAATGTAATATCTGCCAATGATGAATTAGAACCGCCATTTAATTCACCATTAATACTCATACCTCCATTTGTTGACATTTCGCCATTGAATGTAACGTCTCCTCCAAATGTAGAACTACCTGTAATATTAATATCACCTTCAAGCAATGTATTTCCGCCAGATACACGTAAAGCGTTAGAATTAGTAATAGTCATATTATTTCCTTCAGCTGGAGCTCCATCAATATGCACTGTCGATGCTTTAGTTGTAGTAACATTAGTTAAATTAGCTCCTAAAGTTCCTCCTTTAAGTGAATAAATATTAGTGGAATCTATTACTGAACCCGCACCAGCAGTATCATTTGTGTAAATCTGATTACCATCAATACCTGCATCTAAAACAATAGCTTTCGTGGCGTCTGTATATGATTTAGTAGGGACATTAAGTGTTAACTCTCCAGTAATATTACTATCAACAATGTTTTGTTCTTGTGATGTAATTTTACCTGTGCTTGTAATATCATTTATACCATTTAAATTAGACGAAGAATCAACTACAAGTGCTTTTCCCGAACTTACTTGTCCGCCAGTAACACCAGATAATTTATTTAATTCGTCGGCGGTTGCTTTAACGAGAGTATCGCCAAGTTGAAGACCAGCATCTACCCCATTGTGGGATAATACCTTTATGACATTTGAACCAGTTAATGTTCCCAAATTAATATCACCTGTAGCACTTTGTGTAACTACTTTACCATTCGCAGATTGTCCAAGAGTAACACTATTAATACTTGCTATAGTGCTTTCCGAGATAGTTTGTACACCCATTACTAAATCTCCTCCTAAAGTTACATCACCAGATGCGGTAACAGAAGAAATACTTATAGAACCAGAAGTATCAATACTGTTAGTCCCCATGCTTATAGTAGGAGTATCACTTGTAATGGAACCATCGGCAATAGTGATATCGCCTAATTTAGAGTTAGTAGCAGCGATAATTGTTCCTGATGTCTGAACATTGTTAGAACCCATGCTTATAGTAGGAGTATCACTTGTAATGGAACCATCAGCAATAGTGATGTCACCTAATTTGGAGTCAGTAGCAGCAATAATTGTTCCATTAGTAGATAGGTTTTCATTTCCAAAATCAATACCATTCCCGTCGGCACCTATTGAATTATCTGAAATTGTTACATTACCAAATGAAGAGCCGGTTGCTCCACTTACTGTTCCATTAGTAGAAATGTTATTGGTTCCCATGTTTATATTACCCCCATCACTTACTATTGAACCATTTGATATAGTAATATCGCCTAATTTGCCGTTAGTAGAAGCAGTAATTGTTCCTGATGTTGCTAAAGAATTATCAGAAAATGATATAGCATTTGTAGAAGAGGTAATAGCATTACCATTAACATTAATATTTCCAATATCAGCAGTTCCGTTTACATCAAGATGAGCAGACGAATTTATATTTCCTACAGTTAAATCTCCCGAAGAAATTGTTCCTGATGTTAAAATATTGTTTGTACCCATGCTAATTGTAGTAGTATCACTAGTAATAGAACCATCGGAAATTTTTACGTCTCCGAATGTTGAACCAGAAGCCGCATCAACAGTTGAGGTAAAAACACCCTCTTTACCTATAATATTTCCATTTGTAGAAATATTACTGTCTCCCATAGTAATAGTAGCACTGTTACTAACAAACGAACCGTTGGTAATAGTAATATCAGCTATTGTAGCTCCTGATGTGGCAGTTAGAGTTCCAGTTGTCTTAAGATCATTATTTACTAAATCAATTTCACTTGAACTTGATGTAATATTATCACCATTTATTGTTACATTTCCAAATGTTACTGATCCTGTTACATTAAGACTTGTGCTACAAATAATTGAATTAGCTGTAACATCACCTAAAGTCGATGCTCCTGAAGATTCAATAGCGCCCATTTTAACAGGCATATAAGCTTCTGGAACAATATTACCACCTTCTAAACCAGCTGCTTGAGTAGAAATAAATGTAAATTTATTTTCAATTTCATCCCAAATCATACCTACATTAATTGTATCACCTCTTTCAATTAAAATACCTGTATCAAGAGCAGCATCACCAATAGTATCTTTGGCAAGAACCAATACGGGATCTTTAACTGACATATTTTCGGAATTTATTACAGTTGTTAGTCCAGTTACTACCAAATTACCAGTAACAGTAAGATTGCCACTTTCCAAAGTTCCATTAGTAGATAGGTTTTCGTTTCCAAAATCAATACCATTTCCGTCAGCACTTATTACATTATCGGAAATTGTTACATTTCCAAATGAAGAACCGGTTGCTCCACTTACTGTTCCATTAGTAACAATGTTATTGCTTCCCATGTTTATATCAGTGCTCTGACTTATTATTGAACCATCTGATATAGTAATGTCTCCTAATGAACCACTTGCTGCTGTAATAGTTGAACTTACAGAAGCAGTTCCAGTAACCTCAAGAACTCCGGTTTTAACAATTCCAGATGTAGTTAATGAATTATCACTAAATCCTATAGCCTTACTTGAATCGGTAATACTACCATTTCCAAGAGTTAAATTACCTATAGTTGAACCAGAGCCAGCATTAATAGTTGAGTTAAATTGAACACCTCCAATCACTGTTAATGAACCAGTAGTTAAAGAACCTGATATATCTGCATTATTGTTAATATCTACCGCACCAGATACTGTTAATGCACCATTGGCATTAATATCTCCGGTTACATTGAGTTTATCTGATAAAGTTGTAACACCTGTAATAGATGCAGTTCCAGTAACATTGATAGTATCATCGACGGTGACAGCCCCATTTAAGTTAGAAGTTCCTGTAACTAAAAGATTGTTATCCATATTTACAGCACCAGCAACACTTAAATTAGTTCCAATATTAGCCTTAGTAACAGATAATACATCTATGCTTGAAAGATCATTATTATTAAAACTTATTTGTCCATCATTATCACTTATTTGTCCATCAGAAATGGTAATTTTTCCAAAAGCTGAACCACTTGCTGCTGTAATAGTTGAACTTACAGTAGCAGCTCCAGTAACCTCAAGAGCTCCAGTTTTAACTATTCCTGATGTAGTTAATGAATTATCACTGAAATTTATAGCCTTACTTGAATCAGTAATACTGCCATTAGATAGTGTTAAGGCACCTATTTGTGACCCACTTGCTGAAGTTAAAATAGATGAAGATGTTATAGTTCCATTTACATTAAGATTACCAGTAGTTACATCTCCTGATGCTGTCAACTTGTTATTAATAGTTGTTTCTCCATCAATAATTACGTCACCGCCTAAATGCGACAATCCTTCTTTAACCCATACTGATTTAGCATTAGTGATTGTCATGTTGTTTCCAATAGTTGGAGCACCAGAAATATATACTGTAGAAGCATTCGTTGTAGTTACACTATCATTTGTTGCGGATAAAGCAGCAGGATTAAAAGAAAATAAATTTACATTTTCATTAGTTTCTCCTAATGCGGTAACTGTATTATTATAACTATTACCAGATGCTGTATCTAAAATTAATCCATTACTACTCGGAGTGTAATCTGAGTTACCTTTGCTAATAAGGATATTATTAGACAATGTAGTAGTTCCTGATATTGTTGTATTTCCAGATACAGTTTGATTACCATTAACTGTTAAATCAGCTGAAGTTAAATTACCACTTGTTGATAAGTTTTCAGAACCAAATGAAATATTTCCACCCACTGAACTAATAGTAGCTGTTATTAAACTTCCTGCAGTTACTGAACCCTGAAGGTCAGAATCTCCTTTAACTAAAATAGTTCCTTCTGATGTAAAACTTGCTCCATCTATACTTGAACCTACACTTAATGAACCTGTCATTACAGAATTAGTGCCAACAGTTAATCCAGCACTTAATGCTAAATTTTCTGCTCCAATATCTTTTATTAGATTAATGTCATTATTTTTAAAACCAATTGAACCATTTTCATCAAAAATTTCTGCGTCATTAAATGTAATTGTTCCTATTGTTGAACCTGCTGCAAGTTGAGCAATAGATCCTGATTTTCTTATGTATATTCCATCAGCTAAAGTTTCTGTTAATCTAAGATCTATTTGAGTTTGAATATTATCAGTTACACCACTGAGATGATTTATTTCAGCTGCTTTAGCAGAAGTATTGGTAAGAATATTTAAATCATCCGCCGATGCTGACAATGTTGATAATGAATTCAATATTGTTATAGAAGATTTTGGAAGTGCTTCTCCGTCAACTTTAAAAGTTGTTACTTCAAGTTCTCCATTAATTTTATTAGAAGAAGCATTAACGTATATACCATAATTAGATGTTCCTTCAGTAGGAGCATTACCAACATAAATTGAAGATGCAATATCAATTGTTGCTCCTGAATGAATTAATGAAAAAGTAGGCTTATCAACAGCTAAACTAGAAACTACGGTAGGATCACAACCATCTAATTCCATAGTAGGGTGAATATGAGCTCCATAAACAGGCGCGGTGCTATTTTGATTATCTACTTTGGTGATAGGTGCTAAATCCAACATAGCATTACTAAGAATTTTTTCTCCATGAGTAGTTGTATCAAAAGATAACATTTTATTCATATTAGTGCTGCTAAATGTAGATGCGTTGGATACATTATCTTGTAAAATAAAACTAATAGGTGTCGTATTATCTAAGGAAGAAATAGGAGCTGATAAAGTTAATCCACTAAACTCAGGTGTAGCTGATTTATCGAGAGCTTGGTCAAAAGAAACATCAGATTTAAGAGTCAAAATACGGTTTGTTGTATCAGCATTAATTGTTACATTATTATTAAGTGTGGTTAAATTACCACCTAAACTGACCGTTTTTGTTCCACCAGATGCACCTTGTAAAATTATATCTGAACCGTCATTAATAGTAAGATTTTCATTAAGAATAATGTTCCTAGATGAACCTACAGCATTTATACTGACAGGATTATTAAGTGTAGTAAAATCACCACCAAGCGACATGTTACCATTAAGTGTCATCGTTTTTGATGATGACACGGCATTAATAACAAGGTCACTCCCCTGTGTAGTCAAAGCAGCATTGGTAGATAAATTACCTCCTAAGGTAACTGATTTACCTGAACTTCCAGTATTAAAATAGATTCCTCCATTACCAGTTAAAACCAAGTCAGATGAAATGTCAATATTTCCTTCTAGTGATAGTGTTCTCGCAGAATTTCCTGCTTCGATAGTTACACTATTACCTGTTGTGGTTAAACTATTAGCTAATGTTAAATTACCATTAAGTGTCATATTTTTTGGTCCTGTTCCTGTATTGATTGCCAAATCGCCACCTGTAGTGGTTAAATTAGCAGAGGTAGAAATATTACCTCCCAATGTTACTGTTTTAGCAGTTGAACCTACAGCAAAATTCAATGAATTACCTGTAGTTACAAGATTACCAGCAAGATTAATATCGCCGTTAAGTGATATACTTCTGGGATTATTACCGGCAGCAATTGTTACATCATTGCCTGTAGTATTTAAAGAACCTCCCAAATCGAGGTTCCCTCCCATAGTAATAGTTCTTGCTGAAGAACCTGCTTCAATAGTAACATTATTTCCAGTAGTTGTTAAATCTCCGCCCAAAGATATTTCACGATCTGAATCACCTGTGCTTAACTTCAATGTTCTGTCACCAGTAAAGTTAGAACCTGCTTGTATCATCATATTGTGTGAATTATCACTATCTTTGATATTTAATCCAGTATTGTTAATAAATACTGAACCATTAAGATTTAATGCGTCAGATAATGTAAGTGAGCCACTTAATACAGTAGCTCCAGAGACGGTTAAATCCCCTACAATATCTGCTGAACCAGCTATACTAAGAGAGTCATTAACGTATAAATCTTCTCTTATAATAGTTTGTTGGGTAGTTTCACCTAAATAGGTTCCTCCACCAACACTTAATGTTCCATTAATAATAGTTGTACCTCCAACATTTAAGTTGTTGTTAAGTGTAGCGGTTCCTGCAACACTTAATTTGTCGGACATGACAACTGTATTTAAAACACTTAATGTATTATTTACTTTCGTAGCACCTGATACATTAAGTGCACCAGCAGAAGTGGTCGAACCACTAATGCTGAGACTACCATCAACCTGTAATAAGTCTTTGACTTTAAGATTTTTTGTTTTCCACTCGGTCGGCATTTTTATAATATATAATAATATAAAAAAACCGAAATTTATACTTTCGTTATTAACACCTCCTGATTTATTATTTTAGAAATTTAAAAAACCCCCTAATATGTATCAAGATTAAATTTATTAATTTCCAATAAAACATTAACTTGGAATTTGGATGTATTCTCTGAAGTACATATTACTTTTATAGGGAATTTAACATCAAAAGTATCATAAGCTGTTTCAACTGTATTATAAACTTCTATAGAATTAGTTACAATATTATCAACAATATTTTGTTCAAATATTGGTTCTGTTTCAATTTTTAGATTAAATTTAATTAAATTAATATTATCTGTATTTTCATCTATATATTTCTGCCCATTTTGATTAATATATTTACAGGGAGATGCCATCGAATATTCATGACTGTTTCCTTCATCATAGGAATTTGTATCCAATTCATTTATAATAGCGTTACTATTAATATATTTTTCTATAAATTTTGTCTTCATCACATTAAGATCCGTTATCCCTTCTTCTTTTTTTTGAGTAAAAAATTGTCTCATTATAGAAAATGTAGGTATTACTATTGAAGCATAATGAGTAAAAAAAGCATTTTTATTATTAGTAATATCTCTAATATTTATATACGATTTTATAAAATGGTGTGTTCCTAAATCGAAATATCTAAATTCGTCAATACCGTTGTCTTTTTGTGTTAAATAAATTTGTTTTGGAATATCTTGGGTAAAATCAGAAATATTCTTATACAGTTGTAAATTTATTTTTAAATTTTCTGCTATATCAAATAAATTATTTTTTTCGAAAGCAAAATCTCTGTGAGAAATAGAATCTTGGGGGTCATTGAATGCTTTGGAACAAAACATTCTATAGTATAATATTGCCAAAACAGGTTGATATTTTTGTTCTTTTTCTTTTAATTGAAATACAAAATTAATTTTTTTATTATTAATAGAATTTACAAGATTCTCGTCTAAGTAGGTATCTGTTGAATCTTCTACTAATCTTGAAGTTGAAAAATTAGAAGCATCTTTTGTAGATATTTTTGTAAATGAATTACCAAATTCATTTTCGTATGTAACTGTTTCTTTATTATTGTTATTATTAAGCATATAAGATGAATGTGAATAAGAAGTCGTTAATCTTTTTATTTCATTAAAAGACGGCTGAATTAAAAATGTTGAATGATAACCATAAGTATTGTAGTCAAATGATGAAGATTTACTATCAAGATATAATCTATCTTCTACTATTTCTCTTACTGATTGAGGATCATCATTAAATCTTCTCTTAACCTGCTTCGTCTCAATCGATAATGAATCATCTATAACTGAATCTGTAAATGTTGCTTGATCGGTAACAACTTTTGATGCAAAAGGGGAAATATTTTTAAATTCAAGACCTTCTATAAATTTGAAGCATAAATCATCATATGTAGTAGCAGATACAACAGGTTGCCAATTTATTAAGTTATCACTGGCATCAAATTTAAGCTTGTCATCTGATAATCTATTAAGAGCATTTTTGAGATATATCTTTTTTAAATTAATTACTCCGAACCATTTTACTTCTTTATTAGAATTAACCTTTAATTCTAGCTTAAATTTCGTATCTTTTCTTACAACATTCATTCTTAAATCGGTATCTACACTATCATATAACGAAATATCTAAAAAGTTAACAGGAAATGATGTTGTATTTGTAAAACTATCAATAGTTACTACAAAATAATCTAATCTTGACATAAAAGCTATGGGTGTAAATACTTCTGTGTTAGTAATAACTGTTGTTGTATATCCAGGAATTACTGTTGTTACAGTTGTTGATGGTATAACAATAGTTTCTGTTGTTTCGGGAACAACTGTTGTTGTTGTTTGTTCAGGAACAATTTCTGATTTAGTTTCCTTTATATTTAATGGTGTAGATTCATAAGATTTACTTGTATAGGGTTCTACTGATAAAATAAATTCACTTACTGTGCCATTAAATGCTTCTGCTGCACTTGACGCCCAAAATCCCCCTATATCTACTCTCCCATGAGCCATATTAAAAAAATTTGATGTCGCTACAGTGGTAGCACTTGTGTTGAGGTTTACAAGTGTAAATTTCATACTATTTCCTACTTTTTCCATACTTATTCTATAATTAACACCATTCGTAATAGTAAGTGTTGGTAAATTAATTGTTTGCGTTTCTCCACTCCAATGTAAATATCCTGATGCGCTTCTCCATAAACCCCATCCTCTTGTGTGAGTGGTGTTGTACATATTTCCTATAATTGCGTTCCAACCTCCACTGCCATTCCAATTAAAATTAATTGACATTTTCCAACTACTTATACTACTTAAATCAGGGAAATTAGGTATTGTTTCATACAGTGTGTTTCCTGATAATGGTCTTAAAGTTATTAAACTATCAGGTATTCTTTCTTGTATTAATTTATCTTGAAGTCCTATATTAATATTACGGATATTGCCTGAATTCCTATCAAGAACATTAATAATCCCATAACTATCAATTTTTATGTCAATAGGCGTATTAAATCTGGCAGTTGTAAAATTACCATCCTGATTACCCGAATACAATAATCCAGCAATAGTGCTAACTCTTCCAGAAGGAGTTATTTTTACTAATCTATTCATTACTTGTTCGACTACATATAAATTATCATGTTTATCAATAGTAATGCCACTGGGATGATTAAATTTAGCAAAAGAAGGCATCCCTTGTTCATAATTATAATTCCCCTCAGATGTATCACCTGCTAGTATGTGAATTCCTGTCTCACTATTAAATTTTAAAATTCTGGCACCATTCCACATAGAATTAAAATCATTCATTAATTCACACATAAACAACTCGTCTTTGCTGTTAATAGTTATTGCCGTTATATTATAATTATTTACGACTTTGCTGTGTATAATTGTGGATAAATCGAATATAGTCTCGTGAGAATTATCATTCCTTATACGGCATATTTTAGTATTAATAATAGAATCATTATAGTCATATATAACACAAATTAAATTATTATTGCTATCTACAACCATAGGGCCAGGAGATTCTCCAGAAACACTAGCAGTCCAATATTGTGATTCTGCTCCCTGTGGAGTAATTTTACTAATATAATAAGGGGGAGTTCCTCCACGTCTTGATACATATAAATTATCATTTTGATCAATTGTTATATTTCTCGGGAAATTACCACTGCCGGTCCAAAAAACACTTGTTTGTCCATCTGGAGTAATTTTTTTTACACTAATAGGACTTTGGCTGCATACAAAATAATTACCGTAACTATCTATTACAAAAGATGTGCCCATATATCCTGGAACAGCTGTAGTAAATCTTGTTGATATCTCATTAAGAGGACTTGTAAAATTAGAATTAAGATTAAACGGCACTATAGTTTCAGAAATTATCTCTTCATCTGTTCCTAACACTCTGATATGACCATTCAATTCAGTAATATATACATCTCCATGCTGATCCGCCGCAATTCCATTAGGCTGAGATAATGTTCCAAATTGACCATTGATATTACCTTCATTGTCTACTATTCCGCAAATTGTAGTTACCTGTCCATCCTTTGAAAGTTTTCTTACTACAGCTTTATCATTAGAAACGACATATAAATTATTCAAAGAGTCAAATGCCATACCTCTTATTTCACTAAATGTCGAATTTAAAAAGTCTGAATTCACTACTCCATATGTTGAATTAATTCCTGCAAAAACAGATATGTTATTATCATTTCCTATTTTAAAAATCTGACCCGCATCATTTTCTGCTACATAAATATTACCTAATGAGTCAAGAGCAATGCCATTAGTATCATATCCACATACTACACCAGCATCATTAATATTAGCTATTTCAATAGGGTTATTATTATTTTCGACTACTATTTGATTACCCATTCCCTCATGAATACCACATTGATAGTAAAAATCGGTTCTTTCCTGAGTAGGTGTAAATGTTATTATACTACTATTACTATTGGTAGTTACTTCACTTCCCGAATGTATTGAATTAGACGCCGCAGCCCAAGCTACAGTTGATGTTGTAAGGTAAAAAGGATGACTCGAAAGAATACTACTATCTATTAAAAATCTGTACGTTACCCCTATTTTTAAGTTTAAAATTGGTTTTTCGACACTATTTAAATAGAATTTCCCACCGCTTGCTGTTACATTATAATCAATAGTTTGCCCACTTTGATGAACATTATAAATTTTTTTGTCATCTGATAAAAAGTGAACAATATTATTTTTAACTACAATACCTCTAATTTCACCATACGCATTTTCAGAGGTCAATTGCGTAGCATTACCTGATTGGTCTATTTTTTTTATGCCTTTGTCTAAACCACTAACATATACATTCCTATCATTGTCAGAAGATAAATATTGTAGTATAAATGAGGTATCCGTTTCTGTATAAAAAGTTTCCATTGTTTTATCACTCAGAACACTGTAAATCTTATTATCATTCTTGCTGGTAAAATATCTCACATCATTTTTATCAACAATAAAATCATACGAAGGGTAATTTTCTATGTAATTATCTAACATACCATCATATAAATTTAGTCTCGGATTATCGTAAATTTTAGTTATTATTTGAGAACCAGGAGTATCAGGTCTTATTCCCATTATAGCAATCGTTCCATTTTGGTCACAAAAATATAAATTACCTGTATCTTTTCTAAAATATAGTGCTCTTGGTGTTAATAATGTAGTATTAGATATATCAGTATTATAGCTGGGAGTTCCGTTACCCGGAGAACCTGCTAAAAGAGAACCTACGCCGTCTAAAGTTAGTTTACCTATAATTTTGTTCGACCATGAACCTATATAGAGATCATTATTTTCATCTGATGCTATACCCCACATTTGGTTTAATTTAAAATTCGCTCCATTTCCCATACTGTAACCGGCACCATCTCCTGCTAAGAATTCAAGTTCATTATTATTATTTAGATCTATCTTATATAAATATCCTCTACTCGATGATATTATCAATATGTTATTACCAGTAAGATGCATATCATAACTACTAACAACCGCATCTTGAGGACTACCCGGTAGTCCTGAAGTTGTTCTCATATCACATATTAATTCTGTCTTGGTATGGTCTAACAAGTCTACTCTATAAACTCTATCAGCAGATGACTCTACATAATATAAATATTCGTTATCTCTGTCAATATCTATTCCATAAATTTGACCCCCTCCTAAAACAATACTAACAGTTCCATCAGGTTCAATTTTTTTTATGCTTCCGTAATGTCCGCCTCCTGAATAAATATTATTGTGATTGTCTACAGAAAGACATGACGCAGTGCCTGTGCTAGTTATATGTGCCTGGGATTGGCCATCTGGACTAATTTTAAGTATATTCGTATTATTTTGAAAACCTAAATATACATAACCATTTAAATCAACAACAATAGCTCCTACAGTACCCACACCTGTAGCACGAAATTCTCTAGATTGTCCTTCATCAACTGTAAAATTATTATTAATACTATAAATTTTAGATTCGGAGACAAATTCAGATGATGCCTTGTTATCTTCCCAATCTTTATGAGCAAATCCAAGAGATAATATATGGTCTGTCTCATTGCTTGGGTAAACCCCAAGACCTACATATAAATCCGCATATTTATCAAAAACCAATCCTCCTGGTGCTTTTACTGAGCTGCTCAATGGTTGTCCCGTGGAGTCTACAATACCATTAGAATTTCCATTACCCATAATATCAGTTACTACGCCCGCAGGTGTTATTTTTTTAACCTTATTAAGACTTTGAACTGAAACATAAAGGTCATTGTTTTTATCAATAGTAAGTCCATAGATTGTGCCAATAGAAGTAGTAATTCCTCCATAAAAACTTTGTGTAGGAGAACCTCCGTTATCGCTTACTTTATAAACTTTTTTACCTAATCTTCCCCCATAAAGTATATTATCATATTTATCAAAGCACATTGCTCTGGGATCTGCGTCAGCTACAGGTCCATAGTATTGAGTATAACTCGCGTCTGTTTTTGAAAGTTTATATATGTAACCGCTACTTGATGTGATAACAAAAAGTTCGTCTTTTGAATTTAAAGCAAGGTTTCTAAAGTCAGTTAAAATAGAATTTGTATAATCAATATGTAGGTCATTGCTTACAATTACTCCATCATTTAATTGTATTTTATATACTTTATTACTACCGGAAGTAGTATTAAGCCATAATACATCGTCTCTATCAATAACAATTGAAATAATATATTCTGCAAAAGTATGAAGTTCTACCTTCTCTCCATTAGTTTTTATAACAAAAAGTTTTTTAGTTTGCCATTGAGTTTTGTATAAATTATTAAAGGAATCAAAAGCAATCTGTTCCGCGGAACCTGAATTAGCAACTTGGTTCAATATTCCTGGTTTAACAGTTCTATTAGGATTAGTCACATCATTGTAATATTTATTTTGCGAGAGAGTTACCGGGCGTAATGATTCTGGAACAACTGTAGTAATCGTATGTTCGGGAATAACATTAACTTGTGTAGTTTCAGGCACAACAGTAGTTTGAGTGCTTTCAGGGACTTCTGTAGTTGTTACAATTTCATTTGTTTGATTAGCAGAAGCATTATTAAATCCAATGATATAACCACATCCCTGATAGTATACGTGTTCATCTAAATCAATATCTTTATAGTTAGATTGATGTAAAACTGTGTCACTTCCGTCAGACGAAGACCAACCATATAACATAATATTTTCCTTGAATCTTGAGTTATTAGTAATAGTAGCATGTGTATCTGTAACGGACCTTTTATCACCAGTATTGGTAGTAGTTTTCAGATCTTTAAGAGTTCCGTCATATGAAATTTTTCCCATAGATTGATTTACTTTTATAACTTTCGGGCCTTGAATTCTATCTATGATTACGTTTTTCTTAGCTAAATTAGGCATGTTATCAACTGGGATAGATAAAGTATCAGTAACAACTAAATTTTTACAATATATTGTATCTGTCTCAATTTCAGTGCTAACATTTAGTTTATCAGTATCAATAATTCCTGTAGATGGATCAGTTAAATCTTTATTTACAGATATCCTGGTAACATCTATCTTATCAAAAGTTCCATCTGTTATATAACCAGTATTATTAGACATATATATATTATTAGTATAAATTTATTTATATTAATTACATATTAAACATACCTAAATCCTGTTAATCCATCCTCAATAGTTAATATATTGTATGATGAATAGTATCCTCTAAAAATAAGTTTCTGGTTTTGAAATTTTGAAGGGTCACATAGATTTAGTTTTATGTATTGGTTTTTAAAATGGGAAAAATTTAATGTCCCACTTGGTTGTAATTCATTTGGGAACATAGCAAAGGAATATACATAAATTAATTGATTTGTATTATTCTTAAATTTTGTTAATAACTCCATATTATTTAGAATTTTACTTGGGATATTATCTAGTAAATCAATACTATCTACTGATAAATTAAATCTCTGCAAAATTGTGCTGTTAATATCAGCTATTGGAATAGTTTTACTATCAGTTGTAGTTATTAGGTCGTCGTATGTATAATTAAAGTAATCGTTATTGTCTAAATTATCTTGTCTTTGTAAATAAAACACGAAAAATTTAACAGGATTTCTTAGTTCTGTAGGAATTTCCTGAGTTTTTCCTTGAGAGGTATAATTAAATTTAGTAGAAGGCAATTCTTTAATGATAGGAACTACATAATTATGTTTTTTTGATAAGAAATATGTTTGTTCTTCCAACCCTACGTGGTAAAAATTATAAATAATTTCAAATTCTTCGATAGAACTAGTTACCTTTTCTTCATAGGCTTTTCCTGTATCAACAGGATAAAGTGATTGGCGATTTAATCCCTCGTTGATAGGGGGGACATTATTAGTATTACCATCTTCTCCAGTAGGAGTAGTGAACCAAAAATATCCATTAAGTCCAGATACAGCATATTTATTAGAACGAGTTTGGTATTTATGTATTATACATTCATCTAATTCTTTTAATTTGATAGTTATCTCAATAGCTTCATTATTAATTGCCATAATAGGAAGAAATGAACCGCTATCTTTAGTAAAAAAGAAAGGTATAGGGATTATAAGATCCATATTTTTAACATTATCTTCTGCCAGAGTAAAATTTTCTTGATAATAAACTGAATTATAAAACATCTTTTTGGAATTACCTTGATTTGTCAATTCGTTATTTAACATTATCCATTCACCCGTAATTCTTTCTAGTTCCTTGTTACCTATTTTTACACTTACATAATCAATCATTGCGCAACCTATTCCATTAACAAAACTTGTAAATATCGGATCATATGTAAATGAACCTGGTGCTGTTAATTCTAAAGGAGGATTTTCAAAACCGGTATTGTTCTTATAGTTATCAATAATTCCATCAATAATAGATTGCTGTGCTGTCATCGCACCAGCATTCCATCCAGGCCCATTATTCGAATTGACTCCATCTAATGTTCCAGGAAATAAATATACTTCCTTTCTTATTAAATCTGATAGTTTAATACGCACATTTACACCTCCTAACAGATCTGCTTCTCGAGGAACTTTGAATGTAATTGTTTTTCCCCAATCTGCTTTTGAGAATGGCGTATTAGTGACATATTGAGAAGCAAAATTGGTAGGTCTCTTATAGACCGCCTTAAAAAAAGTTATTTGAGGATTTCCATATAATACGGTCTCAATAGGACCTTTTATGAAAATTTGAATTAATGTAGAACTAACCATTTATAATATCTTTATAAATAAATTTACTATTTAAACCTAAGTAAATTATTCATCACAATATTCTATTTTTATTAAAATAGGGTCTAAAATAACTAAATCTATTACTGTGGTAATTAACATTGTTCTATGAATATTTTTTTTTGCGGAACTATCCACAGTAATAACATTGTATTTGTTGAGCAAAGTTGCTTGTTTGATAAGATTATTTAATGTAAACTCTGTTTTTAAATATTTAATTGAGTTAGAATCAGTTGAAACTAAATGAAAATCTTTTTTCGATAAAATATTGAAAATTTTATTATAGTAATAAAAATGAGCATTTTGATTAGAAATTAGTAAAATTTTCTCGAGAAAACTTGGGAAATTATTTTTAATATATTCTAAAAAGGTATAATATTCCTCGTATTTCTTTTTGTTAATAATAATATCGATTCTATTAAAATCTTGTTTTACCGCATTTAGTAGATCGATATTAGTTCTAAATCCATTTTTAATACTTGTAAAATAAACGTCTTTCGAAATATTAAATGTAGTTAAAGACATTATATTGTATGCATTTAATATCTTTAACTAATTACCAACCTGAGAAATAACTTTTGACGGTCTTTACAGATTTTGAAATAAATGAATTTACAACAGATTGATTTTGAACTGGCTCGTTGCCTAAAATAGGTATAGCTTGTCTGGTAGTTTGTTTATTTTTCTCTCTTATATAATTTTCAAGATAAGATTTAGCCATTTGATTTGGAGCAGACCTTGATATAATTTTATATTCATCACTTTCATACAAAAAACTTTCCGAATTTGTATGTACGTTAACACTATATGAAATGTCGTTATACCTGGGTTTTTTAGGAATTATCTCCGAATGAACAACACTTGAGTCTGGATTAATATCTGTGTCCATGTCAAATATTAATTCATCTTCTGCCATATCACTATCAGAACGAAAATCTTCAAAATCTAACTCATTAAGAAGACTAAATATAATGTCCCAATCAGCACGTTCATCGGGTTCATCTACAAGCATTTTTTTTAATATATTTACAATACTTTCATTTTTAATTTCGCTATAATCTATTATAATCCCGTTTTTAATTTTCATCCATAAATGCTGCTTAGAATCAACATAATAGGGATGTTTTTTTGTAAACAACTCGTATATAATAACACCTAATGACCAAATATCTGATTTCAAATTATACTCTTTATTTTTAATTATTTCTGGAGCCATATATAATGGACTTCCGCAAAATGTTGTTATAAGTTCATTTTTTTCAAAAGCTTTAGCAAATCCAAAATCGGATATTTTAATTACGCCATCTTTTACGAGTATATTATGAGGCTTTATATCTCTGTGAAGAATCTTGTTTTTGTAAAGATATTCTAATCCCTTAAAAATCTGTTCAAAGTAAGTATAGTTATTAGAATAGTTTTTATCATTTTGAATATATCCTGATAAATCTCCAGAATTACAGTATTCTAATATTAAATATACAGAACCGTTATTTTTAACGACATCATACAATTTAAGTATATTAGGATGATCTAACTTTTTCATTAAATCTACTTCATTATGAAAATATTTCATGTCAATTATTTTGGTTATTCGTTTGATAGCCAATGCTTTTGTAGGATCAGTAATATTGTAACCTTTATATATAATAGAAAATGAGCCATAACCTATTGGATCTTTATAGTAATAGTAATCTCCTGTAAGTTTGCATACATTCATTACTATAATAATACTAATTATTTTTAATTAATAATTTTTTAAATAAATATTTTTTATTTAAAGGAGATTTTATATTTATAAGGTATGAACTGGCTTATATTTATTTTCTGGCCTATAATGAAACATATAACAAATATACCATATATTGAAAAAACTCTCAAATTCAATACAAATAATTCTGAGAAGCTATCTAATAATATTGTTAGTGCCACTCATTCAATAGGATCCATTATTCTTAATTTGCTTTATTTCTTTTCTAAATCTAAAAGCATCGTATCTCTTAGTTGTTATTATTCTTATAGTTATTTTGTATATGACGGTTATTTAATTGCGCTTAAAAAAAACATCGAAAATTACCCATATATAGCACATCATGTAGCAGCTTTAATTGTTCTGGAAGATATTCATAATAATATTAATAGAAATCTGCTATTATATCTTTATCTATTTGCGGAAATATCTAATATTCCTAATTATATTATTTATCATTTAATTAAAACTGACCCTGGGCGTAATCTTAAAAATGCTAAATTACTACAAGTTCTTTGGTTCAGTTTTTTTAGAATTATATTATACAGTTTTTATGTCAAAGATTGTTATGAAAATGTAGACCACAAGCTAACTAAATTCAATCTATTCTTTATTTATTTTGCGGGAGCTTATTGGTCAATTGGTCAATTTAAAGGGGCTTATACATCATTCATGACTAAATCTATTAAATCAATTTAATTATATAATTTTTATAATTAGTTTGTTATATTACATCCAAATATGTAAGCGAATAATTGTATTATGATTATACAAGATACTAAGTACTATTATGATAACAATAATATGTAAGATGAAGGAATTAACAAATTATGGTGTATTAATTATATTTTTATATATATGGTTAAAAAGAGATTGTTTAGTGTAGTTAGAGTGAACAAAACAAACGGCAGTGAGATACATGTTCCAACAGGCAAGTATATTAGTTCATCGCCGCGTGGGGCAGCAGAAAAAGCCTTTACGCAAATTACCAGAGAAAAAAATATTGAAATGGGGACTTTGTTAATAACAATGAGAGAAACAACAAAGGACAGTAAAGGTAACATGTGGACTTATAATTTAACAAAACAATTAAGATCAGAACCGCTTGAATTGAAGGGTAGAACAATTAGATATGAAACTTTAGGACACGCGATTGCTCCTATTGGGCAAGGTGGTGGGGCTCGTTCACCACTGCGCCGCTCTAACGCTATGACCAGTAGGTACGCTCAACAGGTCGCAAAACAAACCGCCAGTTCTGGTAACAGATGGAAGAAAGCTGCCATAAAAATGAGGGCCAGAAGTGCATTACTCAAACCCATCTATCATAACATTCAGGAAACAGTTCCATTAGATATTCAGGAATTATATGACAACATGCAATTAAATCCACATAGTGAACTTGAGCCTTTTAGGGGTGACTCGATAAATACGAATGCTTTATTAATGTATTTATTACGTAAACATAAAAATGATTGTATAATTATGCCAACCACCGGTCATCGTAAAGTGCTCAACGAGGTCACAATATATAACAATAAGATTATAATGTTGCCAACTGGTTTGCCAACTGGTATGGATCTCACATCGACAATACAATCTTTTGAACAGAGGAAGACAGACTACCATGATAGTATAACCCGGGATAAGAGGCTCATGGGGGCGGTTGGCTTCATGCGTCCGGAGATAAAACGTATTTACAACCATATAGCTGGTTTGGATAATATAATTAAAGAGCTTACTTCAACTAATATGGAAGGACATAACGAATTTATAAAGATGATACGAGATTGCACTAAATCTATGATTATTATCCCTATACACCTAAAATTCGACGGCGGTGGTCATGCAAATATCATTATTGTTAATAAAACGTTAGAAACAATAGAGTGGTATGAACCACATGGTTTTTCATACGGCGGCGACGATGACGGGTCGCCGCTACGGGAGTCTTATATATTAGAAGAATTTAAAAAATTATTTAATCCATTACAAGGATATAAAATATATTCACCATCTGACTTGATGATGAGTTGTCCTCTAGAAAGTGGATTACAACAATATAATAAATATCTTAATGAAGTTCAAACCAAGGATACTGTTTATGGAAGAATAACAAGTCCAAAAGGGTATTGTGTGGCTTTTTCTATGATATTAGCGGATATAAGAATGACTTACCCATCAGTTCAACCGCTCGATTTAATGAAAAATACAATAGAGTTATTAACAAGCGGACCGGAGATATTAAGAGATTTTGTATATGGATATTCTCTTAAATTACAAGAATTGATGAAATCTATCGGTGGTCATGCGATTGAATATATATATTTGTCAGCTTTAGAAAATCCGACTAATGCTGAACTTTGGCGACTGGATGCATTATCTAAAGAAATATGGCAATGGCAATTGGAACAATTACAATCATATTCCACCTATGATACATTCCACGAGGTTCTTGACAAGGAACCTCATCGAGGCGCAACACTTGGAGCACGCCACCTAGCGCGCTCAGAAGCCCTCGTTCCATCTCGAAGGCTGCTCGCGGAGCAGGCGGCTTTGTCAGGGGCCAGGGCTCGGCAAATAAAAGAGCACATGTTCCAAGCGCGGCAAGCGGAGCGGATGTCGCACTTCAGGTGGTTGTCACCAGAGGAAAAGGCGAATTATCAGAACGAGGCACTTAGGCTTACCCAAGCAGCAATTGACCTAGAACAGGAGGACATTGCACTGGCTTAAACTAAGTTTCACAATAAACATCGAATGACCAATTTACATTCTAATTTACAACTAAATTAATTATAAAATATTTTTTATAATTAGTTTGTTATATTACATCCAACTAATATTATTTGAACAAGATTCATTTTAGTATCATGTCTTAATATAATTTCTTTAGATTCTATTGGAGTGTAATCATAATACCTTATTTTATTAATTACGTTTTCTTTTTTAAAATAATCTTCTCCTTCGATCAGTCTATAACTACGACTTACAGTTATACATTTATCCGTCATAGTCCCTTTTTTATAAATTGTTACATTAAAATTTACATCATTATTAATAATTTTACTAAGACTATTTGATAATTTAAAGTAAGTAAATGTTCCTACTTTAGATTGCTTTGTTTCAACGTATTTCAGATGCTCATTATGATTATTATTCATATCTACAATTTGAACTAAAACTCCATAATCAGAATCATCTGCAGTTAGTAATTTTTTACCATTTTGATAAGATTGTTTATTCCCCATTTATATACAATTCTAAGATAATGTTTAAATAATTACGAATTCACATTGTTTTTATTTCTAAAATTAATTTTTGAAAAAATTCTTTATCATTAATATTTTGCTGCCAATCAAAAAATTCATTAATATCATACGATTCGTCTATCTGTTCTATATTATCTTCAATAGTTTTTTCGGCATGTGTTTTTGAAATTTCAGAATTATTAGTATTATTGTAGCTGTAAAGAAATAATTCTAATTTTATTTTTAACAAGTTAACTTCTCTTGGTATATCAAGAATATCACATTCCAATAATTTATATAGCTCTTCACGAATGTACTCACTTTCTCCTATATGATTAATTTTGTAAAGTATATTACTTAATATAGAAGCTATCGATTCCATAAAATTATCATAACTATAATAAAATTTGTCTATATCTACTATTTTAGCAAATAATTTATACGTAAAGTCCTCGAATATTTGTGATAAATTAGTTACTTCAACTATATTATTATTACTAACCTTATTTTCTATTTTTAGAGGACCTACTGTTTTATTTATAATAAATTGTTGAACATCTACCATGTTTGTTGATTCATTTCCATAATTTTTTGAAATATTAATATATTCATTAAAAAGAAGTATTGCTCTTTCACACATAAACATTGTTAATTTTGTATTAAATGAATAATTATAAATAAGCCAAAAAATATTATGAATTAATTGAGCACATGATATGGTAATCGGTTTATTACTTTGTTGACTATATGTATTAATTATAGCGGTTCTTATACTTTTTGTATATAGGAAAAAAATTCTTTTAGGTTCAGCTTCGACATTATCTTGTTTTTTTTTATTAATAAAATTCAAAAGATCTATATTATCGTTATGATAATCTTCCATTTATATTAATATTGAAAATTATTTTTAGTATAGTCCGCGTTTAATTAATTAAAAATTAATAAAGAACTATATTGGAGACTTGATAATCTACTTAATTCTAAGTGTCTCTTTTAAAAGTTTATCCAAGATATCCTCTAATCATAACTTTCTAGTTAAACAGAGGGGGTGAATCCCAAATCAATATGACTCTAGAAGTTGAGATTATAATTCATTGCCCAACGAAATATCATACTAGTCACTATTAATTATAATATGTGAAAACATACCTATATTATAATTATAAAGATACTCCTTCAACCATAGTTTCTACAGTTTCAGCGAAATCATCTAAACTTTCAAAGTTACTTGCCGTACTATGAAGTAATTTACCCGTAGCTTTAACAATTCGTCCCCCGGATTGAGCTACATTTTTAGAACAATTATACATATTTTTAAAATAATCTTCTTGAGAAATAAATATAGCACTTGAAAAACTGATAACAGACAATGTAATTAATATTATGTGCGGCGGAGTTGACACTCCCAAAGTTTTAGTAAATACATCATGATGAATATCATGTGGTAATAATCCAAAAAATAATGCACTAATTAAAAGAAATATTATTAGAAATTCTTTCATATATATAAAAATTTGATATTATTTTATTTTTTTTTCTTTACAATATAATACTATGACTGACAATTACAACCATCAAGACTGGGATACGGTCACATTTGTAAAACATAAAAAACCCTCTACCAAGGAGAAAAGTGAGACTCAAAGACGTGTAGAATCTGCCAGCAAACTATCTAAGCTTGAGGATCCTGATTATGTTCCTCCTAAACCTGAAAAAGTTCTTGGAAAGGCACTACAGCAAGCACGTATGGCTAAGAAAATGTCTCAAAAGGATCTTGCTACTAAACTAAATGTTAAACCACAGCTTGTTCAACAATGGGAAGCAGGAAAAACACCCATTCCCGGAAATTATATTGCTCTAATCAATCGTAATCTTGGAATTAATCTTAGACAACTACTCAAAAAGTAAGAACTTTGTATTAAAATTTAATACTAATATCTTTTATTTTTAGATTTTTCTAAAATATTCTTCTGCCGTCCTATTGTTAGGTATCATCAAAAAACTGTTTAATGCTTGATATATATTATCTATCATAGTTACCTTAAAATTATCATCTTCAGGAGGATTGATTCTTTTTCTTATTTTCTTAAGATCCTTTTCATTTTTAATAGGACATAAGACGTGTTTAACTCCGGCTGCTTTAGCACCATCAACCTTTGATTCTAATCCGCCTATAGGCATTACATTACCATTAAGACTTATTTCTCCCGTAAGAGCCATCGTATTAATTACTGGAATATCACATAATAAAGATATAATAGCGACAGTTATTGCTGTTCCTGCTGAAGGACCATCTTTAGGTGTAGCACCTTCGGGACAATGAATATGAATTCCAAATTTACTACTATCTTCTACATTTTCAAGTTTTTCTAAAATATCTAATGGTATTAAATTGAGTGCTAATGTTTTTGCCACAGACATACTTTCTTTCATAACATCACCCTGCATACCAGTAAGTTTTAGTTCTAAATGAGCAGATGATATAAATTTGTAAGTTTCAATTACAGTTATTCCGCCAATACCAGCTGCTGTAGCAAATAGACCATTTACTAGTCCTGCTTTGGGTTTATTGTGTATAAGTTTAATATCAACTTTATCATAATTTTCAAATACCCTATCTATAAAATCTTTTTCAATTTTAAATGGTAAAAAGTCTACACTATCTGTCAAATATTGAAGATTTATCTCTCTGTAAATCTCATATAACTTTTCTTTTAGTTTACGAGCACCAGCTTCATATGTATATGTGTCTATTAAATACATCAATTCATTGTCTTCTAATATAATATCATATTCTGACATACCTACATTATTTAATATTTCTGGTATAATATGTTTTTTAGCTACCATTACTTTATCAACTTTATTAAGAGGATTAATTCGTATTCTTTGAATTCTATCAAGTAAAATTTTATCTATCAAAGAAGGGTCATTGTAACTAAAAATAATTAAACATTTTGAAATATCGAATTTGATTCCTGAAAAATATTTATCAGTAAATTCAGTATTTTGTGATGGGTCAGTAAGGTGTGTCAAAATACCAATAATTTCTTTACCATGCTCGGTTTTTGAAATTTTATCTAACTCATCAATGTAAATTATAGGATTCATAATTTTTGAATCTATAATACCTTCTATTATTCTTCCCCATGTAGATCCCACATATGTATAATTATGACCTTCCAACGTAGAACCATTAGATGAACCACCTAAAGCTATAAATACAAATGGACGTGTTTTATCTAATTCATCTCTTAAACATTGAGCTATACCTTGTTTAGCAAGTGTAGTTTTACCAGTACCAGGAGGACCTTCAAATCCAAACACATAGCCTTGATCATTACCATTTACCCATTGTGCGAGTAGACGTTTAATTTGATTTTTTGCATCAGATAAACCATATACAGATTTATCTAATCTACCAGATACTTCTTTAAAATATTTTGATTGATTTTCAAGATATTTACTCCATAGATTACTTAATTGTTCTAAACTGGTTACTATTGATAAAAACTGTTCAGTGTCTTGCAATCTAATATATTTTTTCTTGAGATTTAGTTTTTGAGCAAGATATTTTATTTCATCTGTTCCAAATTTATGAGATAAGAGATTGTTTATCATAACTCCTTTAGAACCAGACGCTTTAATAGAAAGATGTCCTAATATTTCCTTTAGCTCAGGAATTTTTATTTTCTTAAGCTTGGTGTTTATTTCACTTTTTACATATAATTTATCAATTTGTATAGATGTTAATAAAACTTCTTGTATCCATTTTTTTAAATTAATATTTATTTTGTTGAGTTTACTTGGGTTTTTGTTTGATTTTTTATAACTATTTATTATTTCATTAAGATTTTCGGTATTATGTAAATCTCCATCACATAAACTATAGTGTTCTTCTACAGTTATAACATCTCTTGATATAATCCCTACTAATTTATCATATTTAATAACAAGTTCATCCAGTTTATATCTTATTACTTCTTTCTTATAATTTCCAAATGGTATTTTTAATAGTCCGTCTAAATATTGTTGAGCTTTAGCGTTACTTTCGCCGTTCTTAGAATTATTAATTTCTTTTAATTTATCCATAGCCTTTGACTTTACATAGTCATCTGCTTTCATAAGATGAATCCTTTTTTCATATGGTATCCTTTCTTCGTTAAAATTACTTATTTTATCATTTACTTCTTGAACAAGTTCATCACCATCTCTAAAGATTTTTTTTAAATGCCAATGAAGACTATCAAATATAATAGTTGAATTTCTTGGAGCAGAAGCTTGGTGATCTGATTTAAGTAAATCAAAGAGTAGATGAGCCAAATAAATACTATCGCTATCTGATGTATCTAAGAGCAACAAAGTAATCATATATCTTTGTTTATCTACTTCATTTATAATAAATTCCTTAACAATTTGGGAAATATTTTTTGCCTTAAATTTAATTAAATCTGTATGGTAAGTTATACAATTGCTTGCTATTTGATTAGGTGTATTTAATAAGAAGTCTGTAATTGACATCGATTCCAAAAAATTTCTTCTAAAATTTTCATTAATATCAATATTTTGAAATAGGTCACTTATTTTTTGACACTTCTCGTCAAATATAGGTTCCTTTTTATATTGATTCATATCGTCATTAACAAAATACCCATATAGTATCAATAATTTACCTTTTACAGGAATAAATATCTTAGCACCCATTGTTTTCAATATTAAATTTTTAGTAAATACATTATATTTATTAACAGACGGTTTATCTATTTGGTAACTTGATAAAGTTATTGAGTTAGTTTTATTGTTCTTCCCATGCGTGCGTAATTTAAATGTTATATTATTATCACTATTAGTTTCATAAAGTTCACATTTGATAATCTTAAATAATGATTTAAAAAACTCAATATGTGACATAAATGATTCATTAACACTTTCTTGAATCCGAATGTCCCCCAAATATAGAGATATTAAATTATTTATATCAACCGAACCTGAATTATTCGTAATATCTATAATTTTTATTTTAATTTTAGCAAGACTTACTAAAATTGTATAATTTGAATATGATTTTAAAAATGTAACAGTTGTTCTTGCTGGATAAAAATCTAAGTCTGATATCACAATATTAATCTGATTCATTAATTTTTTGTATTCATTCATACTAATAATATTTTGTTTATGAGATTCATTAATTCTTGAAATTATATTTTTCAATGTTTTTCTAAAAAATAAAACTTCTACATCAACCTTTCTTTTGAATCTAAGAAGAACGCGCCATCTTTTTTGTATTATTAATGCGGCAGATTCATTAGATAACTTAATAATTGAGGAATTTTTTTTAGATTTAGGCATCAACAGTATAAATATAGATATAAAAATATAAAAATTTATAAACTCACTTTTTTTGATAAAATTTGATAATATATTTTATCAAATAATTTATTGTATAATCATTATGGTAAAAAACTTTGGAGGAAACAAATCAAAACGTAGAGGACGGAAAAATTTCAGAACTAAGACATTCTCTTTAGATGATCTAAAGGCATCTCGCGATGAAAATCAAGAGTATGGGTATGTAACTGAAAAATATGGCGATGGTCGATATCTAATTATGTGTTATGATAAAGTATCAAGAAAAGCTAAAGTTAGAGGAGCACTACGTCAAAAATCTAGGCTTGAAAAAGGCGGTCTTGTTCTTATTTCTACACGTGAATTTCAAGATACACATTCAGATATTCTATATATATATACAGATGACGATAAGGAAAAACTTGTTAATGCGAAGGTAATCTGCGAATCATTTACAAAAACAGGGAAACTTTCTAATGACGAAGACGATTTTCAACAAGAAGACGAAGATGAGACATATATGCCTGATATTAAATCGTATGGCTCTGATGTAGATGTTTGGGATGATGAAGATGATGAAAATACTTCGTCACGTCCGGAAAAAGAGAAAGTTGACATTAAAACAAAACCTAAAAAAGATACATCCCCCGATCTTGAAGAACTATGCAATGACCTTGAATTGGATATTGACGATATTTAATTATTTAAAACTATATAATCTTTCTTAAATTCAATATTTCTAAAAATAATATCATTTACTCGATGCATAGATTGCTTTTCGTAATCAACAATTAATTTGGTATCTAAATTTATATTTTTATTCATAAATGGATCAATACTTATAAAAAGCACTATATTATCACAACTTTTAAGATATCCAAATGGATAAAAAGAATCATCGACCATTTTGTTTGCTACTATTTTTTTTTGAGATTCAATTAATACTATTTTATTAGATAATAGTGACATTAATACATTTATTCTATAATCAAGAGGTAAGAATTCTTGTAAATTTTTATTTTCCAAATACTTTGATATAAAATACCTTATTTCAGGAGTATTTACATACATAAAAAAATTATTGTCAAATAGATTATTTTTATTAAATTCTTTCCCAAATGCCTTGAATAAAGCATTAATATAGTCATTATATTTTTCATCATCTTTTTCTCCATAACTAACTGTATGTTTTACACTTATTAGAGCATTATGACCTGTTAATGTTTCCTTCATATCTTTGGGTAACATATAGATAATTGTATTTTGATTAACAAAACAAACCTTATTATATTTTACATGTGCTAATGCATATAGTTCTACATTACTCGTATAACAATTAATATATTCTATGTCTAAATTTTTAAAGCTGTTTGATAATCGGTCAGTATCAATAATTATACCACTTAAATAAATTACTACTTTTTGTTTGGTAGGATTTTCATTAAGTTTTGAAAGATTTTTAAATAATACTTTAGGAGTATGTAATTTGTTAATAGGTATTACAATAGCAAATTCATCAATAAAATCTATTTCTTTAGGTTTTTCATCGAAAATATCATTTAATTCATATATACTTGGTTTGTTTGTTGATATTAATTCATCTGCTAATTTTTTATAGTTATTAATATTAACTTTGTTGTGGGAATGATATTTTAATAATATATCTACGCATCCTAATTTATTATTTAGTAATTTATTATCATATACCTCATTAATATACTGTGTTACTTTATTATATTCCGTCTTTTCGTCAGAGTCTTCATAAAACATTCCACTGTCTTTGTATGGTATACAATTATGGATTATAGGAATATTCAGAGTAAAGCATTCAAGATGAATAAAATTTAGTCCGTTTCTAATATTATTGCTAATCATTAAATATTTTATTTTACTCATTTTTAGTCGATGAAAAATTTCAAGAGACAAGGTTCTTGGATAAAGTAATATCTTTTTACATTTAACTATATCAAGGTGTTTTATACATTCCAAACAATTTTCATTTCTTTTAGGTATTCCAAACATATGAATAGTTCCTAATCTTTCAGGATATTTCAAAAAATATTGATTAAGCATTACAAGTATAGGAAGAGAAGTCTTATGTATACTTAAGTTTGGTTCCATAATTATAATATCAATAGTCTCCGAGTTTTGAATCACTTTGTATTCAGGGGAAATATTTTTTAGACTTGCATAACTACTAATAATTTCATTATCCCACACGTATGGTGATATTTTTACTGGTTTTTTAGTTATACCTTCTATATATTCTTTAACGTGAGTATACATAGGCATAAGCCAAATTTCATCAACATATTCATTATTCATGTCAGATATAACATTGTTATGAACATTAAACACAAATTCCTCACAGTTGATAAGATAAAAGTTACCTACCATTAAATTTGCTATTTTTATACCCAATAATTTCATTTGATTTAGTAATTTATATTGATCAACTATCAAAGAACTAAACATTATCAATTTATATTCTTTTAATTTATCAATATTACATATATTATAAACAGGTTCATCAATAACTTCAAACCTCTTTAGCTTATCTTCAATAGATACGAAATCAACCTCAAACCCTGCTTTTCTAAAACTTTTTAATACAAAATAACCTTGTTGAGCACATCCATTTGTGAATATGCTATCAAATTCTTTTATACATATACCAATTTTGTTTGACATAGTATAGATTATATTGTAATGTTTAAATATTAATTATTTAAAATAAATACGTATAGTATAGTATAATGGAAAGTAAAAAAAAACTTACCCAAAATCAACTTAATGCATTAGCCAGAGGCAGAGCTATACGTAAGCAGAATATTAATAATCTTTCTAATAATCAAACAGGGGGTGATATAAATAAATTTTTTCAAAAATTAGACAACTTCTGGGAAGAGGCTGATTTTAAAAACCCAGACTCCATTTATTATCCTGACACATATGACAACAGAGATTGGAATCATATGGTTAATTGGCTTTCAGGAACTTGGCACGGTTTGAATTGGACATGCCCGCAACCATGGGGCTTTATATTTGGCGCATATAAAATTTTAACTCAAGATATTGAACAAGTTATACCATCACCCGCCACAAGACATATGTTTGATATAGATGATATATGTGGAGATCCATATGGACCACCCCCGACTCAAGAAGAGAAACAACGATCTGATGCGATAATTAGTGAATTTATTAATGATTATCTTGATAATGAGAGGTTATATATTGGTAGAAAAGATGATACTCCTAATTATGATACGTGGGGAATGCACCATGAGGGAATTAATGAAGTCAATATGTATGATTTTTTTGCAAACTATTTAGATATAGATAGAACAAAGGTAAGACATTTTTTGTTTAAAACTTTAAAAGAAATAACAACAACACGATGCGGATTAGTAACACCTGCACGATATGGACCTGATGAATATCGCACTGAAGAAATGCCAATGTTTTCGGATCAGATGTTCGCACCAACAAGAAACGCCCCGCGCGGATTATTATCTGCTGAACTTAATACTATATGGGATAATCTTTCAACCCTTACTCAATGGAACAGAGGAGGCGCAGTTTGGGATCCAGGTCATGAACCCCGTGAACGCCAATTGAGATATATAAGATTGAACGCCAGAATGATTGATATGTTTGAACATATATGGGAAAGATTAATTGTTCCTTCTATGAAAAAAGTTATCAAAGATTCATCTGACCCATATGACGAATTTGGTATAGTTAAAGACCTTGCGGTTCCAGCAGCGGAAGATACTCCTCAAATGGCTTTTCAAAAACTTCCTATTGAACTAATAGCAGATCATGAACGTAAAATTCTTGACAAAAAATATTTAGATAAATGGGGTCCATATGGTGTAAAATCAGTTGATAAAAAAACCAGAGAATCATTAGACCATTGGCAAAAAAGTTATAGTGAACATTATCATAAAGGTATTGCTCCACCCGGAATCTGGACCGAACCTCCTGAACCCAACGCAGTTACCAGAATTAAAAAATCTAGAGAAAGAGATGCCATGCGAGCTTTAAAAAAAAGGAGTGGAGCAAAAGCAGCAGGAGATGAATCCGATTATTATAGTGATACATCTTCATCAGACGATGACGAATAATTTTATTCGGGCTCAGCTCCATCTTGGTCCCTGCACAGATGATATACAATACCTCCAAACCGTGCTTCGTCTGCGCAAATTTTAAACCTATTATCACCGTGTTTGATGTAACAATAGTGTTCGTTTCCATTAGTAGTCTCTCCCTCGATCCTGCTTTCAAATCCTCCCCAACAAGAGGTGTTACCAAAGGCAATTTTACGACCATCCTCTGTAAAAGTCCCGCTGTTTACACATTCATGGCATACATAATTGCCATACCGTGCGGACGATTCGATCGCCGTCTTACAGATAGGGCATTGGGGTGTGTTGTTGGTGTTGTTGGTGTTGCTGGTGTTACTCATCTTGAATACTGTTACCGTATGAAATTAAATTTTATCAAATTTTTTAATATTTATCACCATCAGTTTACTATTGGTCGTAAAACAGAGGAATTGTTTCTATTGTTCTTTCAGTTATATTTTGAGGCCGAATCCAATAGTCTATCGTTTGCGCTAACACTTTTAATCGACTATCCCATTCTTCCTTCTTTGTTTTTTTAACACAACATATCCCTTTTCCATTAATTCCCCAACAGGAACTAATGTTCTGACCACACTTTTTATATTTATCAGGATTAAACCTAATAAATATAATGTCTCTATGTCCTACATCTTGTGACAACTCCATGATTCTTTTATTTTCACAACTACAATTATAATCAGTATGCTGATTTTCATCTACTTCTACTATTATACACTTATTTCCCAGGTCTAGTAATAAATCAGGGCGTCTTTTAGAACAACCGCCCGAAACTTTTTTGTCGGCAACCCAATCTACGTCAGGGAATTTATCTTTCACATATTCTACAACAGAATATTCCTTTGTTTTATAATTTCGAGTGATAGGTTCTTCAGGATACAGGTGCATAAAACAATGTAAACAATACTCTTTGTATTTATCCATAGCACGGGTGTCGCACCATAGACTGTGACAAGTCTTATGTGTAACATCTACCATGCCTTCTTTTTTATGTTCTAAGCAATAGATGCCCTTTTTTTCTCCCTCTTTATTAAAATTAGGTCTTTTCTTACAACCCTCTTCTACACACGTCCTGCTCTTAACATCTACCATGCCTTCTTTTTTATGTGCTGAGCAATAGATACCATTCTTTTCTCCCTCATTATTAAAAACAGGTCTTTTCTTACAACCCTCTTCTACACACGTCTTATTTTTAACATTTACCATGGCTTCTTTTTTATGTATAGAGCAATATATCCCTTTCTTTTCTCCCTCCTTATTAAAATTAGATTGTTTCTTACATCCCTCTTCTACACACGTCTTATTTTTAACATCTACCATGCCTTCTTTTTTATGTTTAGAGCAATAGATCCGTTTCTTTTCTCCCTCATTATTAAAAATAGGTTGTTTCCTACAACCCTCTTCCGCACACGTCCTGCTCTTAACATCTACCATGCCTTCTTTTTTATGTGCTGAGCAATAGATACCATTCTTTTCTCCCTCATTATTAAAAACAGGATATATCTTACATCCCTCTTCTACACACGTCTTATCTGTAACATTAACCATGCCTTCTTTTCTATGTTTAGCGCAATAGATGCATTTCTTTTCTCCCTCTTTATTAAAAGTAGGTCTTTTCTTACAACCCTCTTCTACACACGTCTTATGTTTAACATCTACCATGCCTTCTTTTTTATGTATAGAGCAATAGATAGGTTTCTTTTCTCCCTCATTATTAAAAGTAGGTTGTTTCTTACAACCCTCTTCTACACATTTTCCCGACATTATTTACAATGATCTTATTTAACATACAATAATCAAATTTTAATAAATTTGATACATAATTAAAAGCATGTTGTCATAATATAAACAATGGGAATCCCGAAATATTTTCGTCACATTACAGGTAAATATCCAACTGTAGTAAAAAATGTCGATACCAAAGTACAGATTCAGAATTTATACTTTGATATGAACTGTCTTATCCATCCATGTGTTAGGACGGTAACTACAAAATATCCTCTTTTGGTTGATAAGCATAAAAAACTTGAACCTTTGGAAAAATATCAAACAGATAAATCATTTCATACTGAGTTCGAACTTAAAATTTACAATGAAATTAAAGAATATCTTGATAAACTAATTAAAATTGTAGAACCAGAAAACCTTATTTATCTTTCGATTGATGGTGTTGCTCCTCGTGCTAAAATGGAACAACAGCGGACAAGGCGATTCCGTTCTATTAAGGAGGCGCGTATGCAGAATGAGATCTATTCAAAGCATGGAATTGAAAGGTCTCATTTTGACACGAATTGTATTACTCCTGGGACGATTTTCTTGTATAAGCTTTCACATTATTTGCGAACTTATTCTAAAGATAAATTCGACGAACTAAAGGTTAAAATTATACTGGACGATTGTCAAAACCAAGGAGAAGGTGAACATAAAATTTTACAGCATATTAAAGATAATACATTGGAAGAGATCGGTTGTATTTATGGATTGGATGCCGACCTTATCATGCTTTCACTATGCACGGGTTCCGAAATTTATTTGCTGAGAGAGGATGTATACTTCGGTAAAGTAGATACAAACTCTTTCCTTTATCTTGATATTGAAGAACTAGGCGAGCATCTCTACAATGATATTAAGTATAGTATTCTTGAAAAAATAGAAGGAGAAACAGATGAAGAAATGACTCTTGGGAAACAAGATGTTATTAATGATTATATTTGCCTATGCTTTCTGATTGGTAATGATTTCTTACCACATCTTAATGGTATTGATATTTTGACAAATTCTATTAATGACCTTCTTGAAATTTACATTTCAATTATTGTTGTAAGGCATAAGCATCTTGTCATTGATAATGCTATTAACTTTATCTTTCTTCGACAAATTCTAACAAATCTGTATTCAAATGAAGAAATTTATCTTCCTAAATTTCAAAAAAAGAAACAACATTTCAGACCAAGACTTCAATATAATAATGATATGGAACTTGAACTAGAAAAACTACGATTTTATCCAAGATTTAATAATACTAATAAGATTAATTTAGGACAAGAAGGTTGGATGAACGAATATTATAAATACTATTTCGATATCGATAATGTAGTTATTAGAAAAGATGATATTAATGACATTTGTAATAATTATGTAGAGGGACTTCAATGGAATATTAAATACTATCTTGAAAAATGTCCTAGTTATACGTGGTATTATAAGTATAGAGCTGCTCCTTGCCTCAGAGAACTATCAATCTTCCTTATTAATCGTGTATATCCTGCTAAATTCGACGAGAAATCAACGTTTACACCACTAGAACAATTATCTATTGTATTACCAATTCAATCATCACATCTATGGGCTAAAACTTTTAAAAACAAAGTTAATTCGGATTATAAATTGATATCTTATTATCCCAAGGATTTTGCTCTTGATATTGTTAATCATAATTTCCTATATGAATGTGACCCTATTCTATGTGACGTTGACCATGATTATATTAAGGATGTTCACAAAACGTTAACTTTTTCTCCTTTTGAAAAGGAAAGAAATAAAGTAACTGGTTTGATAACTTTTGAATCAGACGCTACTGAAAATATTAAACTTAATATCAATTTGTAAATAATTTATAATATAACATATAAATTTTTTATTTAATTATTGTATTTTTCGTTGTAGTAGCTACGTAATAAGCTTACTGCTTGTTTCAGAGATAAGTCAGAACCGCCTCCTAATTGTTCACTGGCTTGTGATACACTATCTTCGTCATGATTTCCGCAATCGGGGCACATACCACCTTCCATAGCATGATCAGCATCATCTGAAGAACTGGAAGAATCATCGTCTGACGAGTCTTCGTGGGCTCCGCCTCCTGCCAATAAACCTGTAGGAAGGTGTGCAACAGATTCTTCACCACCTACTACTACACCTTCTTCAGTAACAGATTCGGGGCCTGATTCCGCAACTATACCAGTTGGAAGATGTGCAACAGATTCTTCTTCGTCACCT
>Ga0228669_1000109_pt1 | contig 51974 bp, 49 predicted proteins | sample 84DmetaG_FD_182700 | JGI IMG/M metagenome (GOLD analysis project Ga0228669, IMG submission 182700) | Seawater microbial communities from Monterey Bay, California, United States - 84D | ecosystem: Environmental > Aquatic > Marine > Coastal | place: USA: California | collected 2016-10-11 | reverse complement strand
AAGCACCGGTTACATCTAAAGTGGAACTTAAGGTTGCAGCCTTGGAAACCTTCAATGTTGATTTTAATGTGGAAGCATTGGCAACATCCAAAGTAGAACTTAATGTAGATGCCTTAGATACAGTTAAAGTATCATTTACATTCAATGTGCTACCCATAGTGGAAGCCCCAGTTACTGCCAATGTGGAACTTAAGGTGGCAGCTTTGGAAACCTTCAATGTGGATTTCAAAGTGGAAGCATTAGATACAGATAAAGTATCATTTACATTCAATGTGCTACCCATAGTGGAAGCCCCAGTTACTGCCAATGTAGAACTTAATGTAGCAGCTTTGGAAACCTTCAATGTTGATTTCAAGGTGGAAGCCTTAGATACAGTTAAAGTATCATTTACATTCAATGTGCTACCCATAGTGGAAGCCCCAGTTACTGCCAATGTGGAACTTAAGGTGGCAGCTTTGGAAACCTTCAATGTTGATTTCAATGTGGAAGCCTTAGATACAGATAAAGTATCATTTACATTCAATGTGCTACCCATGGTAGAAGCACCGGTTACATCTAAAGTTGAACTTAAGGTTGCAGCCTTGGAAACCTTCAATGTTGATTTTAATGTGGAAGCATTGGCAACATCCAAAGTAGAACTTAATGTAGATGCCTTAGATACAGTTAAAGTATCATTTACCTTCAATGTGCTACCCATAGTGGAAGCACCAGTTACTGCCAATGTGGAACTTAATGTGGCAGCTTTGGATACATTCAATGTGGATTTCAATGTGGAAGCCTTAGATACAACTAAAGTATCATTTACATTCAATGTACTACCCATGGTAGAAGCACCGGTTACATCTAAAGTGGAACTTAAGGTTGCAGCCTTGGAAACCTTCAATGTTGATTTTAATGTGGAAGCATTGGCAACATCCAAAGTAGAACTTAATGTAGATGCCTTAGATACAGTTAATGTATCATTTACATTCAATGTGCTACCCATGGTGGAAGCACCAGTTACTGCCAATGTGGAACTTAATGTAGCAGCTTTGGAAACCTTCAATGTGGATTTTAATGTAGAAGCATTAGTAACATCTAATGTGGAGCTTAGTGTGGATGCTTGTTTGACATATAAATCTCCATTGAAGGAAGCATCCCCAGATATTTTAAGTTCGCCATTTAATGAGATGTCTTCTGAAACAATTAATGTATAATCATTGACAGTTGTATTAATCTTCTTAATATTATCATATTGATATACAGACAAATTACCCTTTATAATTAAATCACCACTAATATCTACATCTCCGTTCATGGATACGTCATTTTGTAAGGTGGTTTTACCAGTAACAGCCAATGTGGAACTTAATGTAGCAGCATTAGAAACCTTCAATGTGGATTTCAATGTAGAAGCCTTGACAACATCCAAAGTAGAACTGAGTGTGGAAGCACCAGTTACTGCCATTGTGGAACTTAATGTGGCAGCTTTGGAAACCTTCAATGTGGATTTCAAAGTGGATGCCTTGGATACATCCAAAGTATCATTTACTTTCAATGTGCTACCCATGGTGGAAGCACCAGTTACATCTAAGGTGGAACTTAATGTAGCAGCTTTGGAAACCTTTAATGTGGATTTCAAGGTGGAAGCATTGGCAACATCTAATGTTGATTTCAAAGTGGATGCCTTGGATACAGTTAAAGTATCATTCACTTTCATTGTGCTACCCATGGTGGAAGCACCAGTAACAACCAATGTAGAACTTAAGGTTGCTGCCTTGGAAACCTTCAGTGTTGATTTCAAAGTGGATGCCTTGGATACATCCAAAGTAGAACTTAATGTGGAAGCACCAGTAACAGCCAATGTAGAACTTAAGGTTGCTGCCTTGGAAACCTTCAATGTTGATTTCAAAGTGGATGCCTTGGATACAGTTAAAGTATCATTCACTTTCAATGTGCTACCCATGGTGGAAGCACCAGTAACATCCAATGTAGAACTTAAGGTTGCTGCCTTGGAAACCTTCAGTGTTGATTTCAAAGTGGATGCCTTGGATACATCCAAAGTAGAACTTAATGTGGAAGCCCCAGTCACATCTAAGGTGGAACTTAATGTGACAGCTTTGGAAACCTTTAATGTGGATTTCAAGGTGGAAGCATTGGCAACATCTAATGTGGAGCTTAGTGTGGATGCTTTGGATACAGTTAAAGTATCATTCACTTTCAATGTGCTACCCATGGTGGAAGCACCAGTAACAGCCAATGTAGAACTTAAGGTGGCAGCCTTAGAAACCTTCAATGTGGATTTCAATGTAGAAGCCTTGGAAACATTCAAAGTAGAACTTAAGGTGGATGCCTTGGATACAGTTAATGTATCATTTACCTTCAACGTGCTACCCATAGTAGCAGCATTATCAACATATAATTCACTATTGAAAGAAACATCTCCTGAGACTAATAGTTCACCGTTTAATGATAAATCCTCTTTAATTATAAGAGCATATTCGTTAATAACACTGGTTGTATGTATAACCTCTTCAGTTTGTGTTTGAAATACTGATAAATTACCTCTTACTACTAAATCCCCACTGATATCTACATTTGCGTTCATAGAAACATCTCCATTGAGATTCGAATTACCTGAAACATCTAAACTTTTGAGTATTATGACATCTGATTTGAATTCCGTATTGTCACCAAACTTTACGTTATTAAAATTTACATTACCACAAATGTCAAGGTCATTTAAAAAACGGGCTTTACCTGAAACATCTAAATAATAGTCAGATGATTCAACACCAACCATTAATTTATCAGCTACATACAAATTTGAGTTTAAGCTTGCATCGTCATGAATAAGCAACTTTCCGGTTCTTGTTATCAAATCACCACCGCTTATATCAATAAAACCTTTGACATATGCCTGTTTGAATAAGTTTGAACTACTGGAAAGATCTAACCAGTTTGGCATTGTATAATAAAACTCCCGAAAAGAAATATCAATAAAAACGGTATTTAGAATATAGTATTAAATTCTAAATACTATATTCACTTAAAATTGTTTCATTAGAGTGCTTGAAAGTATATAGTTTTGATTCTTCACGTACGCACATGATGCGGCTTCGTCTGTATTTGTATTAATTGGTAAGGTAGTTATTGTAACCGTGCTATCAAATACAGCTTCTCCAGATACAGACAGATTCTCAAGTAATCGTAAATTTTGTTCTACTTTTGGCATTGTTTCTTCTTTGAACAAAGCGAAGTCATCGTCTCCATAAATTACATTTTCGGTTATGAAAATGCCGTAAGGTGTTATTTGAATTTTATCTTTATCTTCTTTTACAATGACGAATTCATCATCATCAAAACGAATTTCATCTGACGTATATACACTAACCATTACTTTACCTTCTTCTGAACCAACTCCCTGAATAGCAGTAGGTGGTATTGACGCAATTGGATATTGTGCGTAAAAATTACCACAAATATCCACATTCCCATTCATAGAAATGTCGCCATACATATCTACGGTCCCCGTAAATGGCGATTCATCCCCATCCAGATTTATATGTTGTGTCCTTGTTATAATGTCTTCTAAACGGTCATGGACGTTTTCAGTAAGGTCTTTTATATATTGAAATTTTGAGTTGCTAATATCATAATAAACATTATTGTCCCGGACACGGATTTCTTGTGAATTAATACTAAACTCTGGAGTAGAATCATTATTATATAGATTAAGATTCTTGTTGTTACGTAATGAAACCGTTCCACTTACATCTATAAAATCTTGAAAATATGATTGTTTTAATTTATTTGAACTGGATGAAGCATCTAACCATTCACTCATTTATATTTCTTATTTATATAATTGATATATTTATATTTGATTATAGATACCAATAACATTATATAGTATCTATAGTCTAAATTTACGATTACGTATTTCATATATGATATTTAAAATTGTAATATTTGTCCGTTTACATTCATACCTCCATTCACATCTAATACCTTGTTGTTATACACGTCAAATAGTCCAGGATATAACCCATAATATATAACACTTGAACCACTATTGTACGTGTTTTCTGAGTCAGTACCTGATACATCCTCTAATGTGTTAGTAAATACAAATGACCCATTGTTAGAAATACACATACCATTTATGCTTGGTGTCCTTAAAATATCTTCGTTTCCAAAAGAATAAAAAGCTTTTTCGTTGGGTACATCTTTCCATGTGCTTCCTCCATCTTGTGTGTATAAAAGTAATCCTTTTGTACCATTGTCATAATTTCCTATAGCTAATCCTTTTCCGTCCGACAACATATTAATCCGTGTAATAACATAATCAGTTAACACCGCATTGTCTGATACAATATTAGATACAACATTCCAAGTTGTACCACCATTTATTGTGTATGAAATAATATTAACTCCACCAACAACAGCGTTAGTATCCGTGTATGCAGAAACCGTTTTATAAGTTCCCGTTATTATATTTGTTTCTGATATAGGGGTGGTAGTAGAATAATTCACACTTTGGATGCCATTTCCGACAAAATATACTTTATTTCCATAACCATCGGACGCAACAATATTAGTTATATTTGTAGAAATAGTGTTTGCTAAGGTAGTTAGATTTGTAAAATTGGAATCTACAGTAGTATAATATATTTGGTTAGCACTACTAATTAAAATACCTGGGACACTTCCTTCAAAGTTTTTAACATATATAGATGTAGTTGTCAAATTATTAATTTTGGTATTAACCAAATCCATGGCACCAGTAACAAAATTGTAACGATGTATACGTGTATTAGATGATAATATATATGCTTTATCTTCTATAGCAAAAATATGTCTGTTGTTCGTTCTTAAATTGTCAGTGTTTTCAACAATCACCTTAGTCCATGTTTTACCCGAATCAATAGAAGCATATCCAATTGTATCTGGATTTGTATCATCATTTTGTATTTTCTCTTCACGTCTTCCTGTAGTAAATACATAATTTAAAATTTCCTTAGAAGAACGTATGTCAGTCAACTTAGAAGTATGTTTTATTGTAGAATGAAGTTCTCCGTTACCAATTCTGGTAGGTCCATTAATATCCATAACATAATTATTTAATCTTGGAGCATATGTATTAATACCCGTAGTTGTGCGATATATTGTTGTGTTGTTATTCGAAACATAACTTTGAGAAGGTACAAATGACATATCAGTCGTAGAAAGTCCAATCATTCCCATCGAGCGAGAACTATCTTTTACATAAGCACCTCCGCCTATAGAAAGCCCCTTAATATCAGGAGTTAATAAATGAGTGAATGTAGTGCTTGAATTATCTACAGCAACATTAACCGACGCCGTTCCGGTTTTTAATTGAGTATCATTATAATAATCGTAAAGGAAGGGTTCAGGTAAACTATTATCGTATATAGTAAATGGTTCATTCTTCAGTTTTGTCGTGACTTCTCTTTGAGAAATAACTACAGCAGAACGAAGTTTTGTAGAATTAAACGATTGTATTGAAATATCACCCTCATTCGCACTAATATCAATATCGCCACTAATACTTGTAATAAATGTGGAATCTTTAGATGTCAATACAATATCTCCACTAATACCTGTAAGATAGATAGACTCAGAATTCAATGAGATATCTCCACTAATAGTAGTAATCGTTGTTGCGTGTTGACTTGTTATATAGGTGCTTGTTAATGAGTTTATAATATTCACACTACTATCTATTGAAATAATGCCATTTGATGGGTCTGATGTAATCTTAGAACGGGGCATAGAAGAGGAATTGCTAATGTCTTTATAAAAGAATCCCATGCTTGATATATTATCACTTGTATCTACAGCAATACCTGAATTGTTCTCGTTCTGTGTTAAAATATTTCGAATATAAGGTAAATTATTTCTGACAGCAAAACTGTCGACAGTAGTGGAACTTATATCAAAAAACGCATTTGGTTTATTTGTACCAACACCTATGTATTGTTTATTTGTATCGGCTGAAATGTATGCTCTATAATCACCTCCATCTTCGAAGTTTAATGAAATGTTTGTATTTGTACCAATAACATAATTTGAAGTATAAATATTTTTATGGGCGACTAACTCACCACTTACATCTACATTGTTGCTAACATCTAAATTTCTGTGAACTTTTATATCTTTTTTTGCTATAATTGTGTCTTCAAAAATATGGGTAGTTACACTGGGTTGTCTTAATATAATATCATCTGCTACTAATGTACCTAACGCAAGATTGTTTAATTTATCATTTTTACGAATACCCCCGTATTGTTTCCAGGACATATTAACAGTCTTATACAATTAATATGTATTTTTTTTAGATGTGTGTGACTAAATGAACTCTATTTTATAAACTTGGTTTTCGCAAATGTTTCTATGTTCTCTCTATTTTTAAATAGTAAGTCAGTAATATATTGATAAAAGTTGCGAAATGACTTGCGATGTTTTTTCATATCAGCGACGGAAAACCATTTTATTTCTATTTTCTCAAATAGTTTTGATTTATTCAACACGTCATGTTCCATATTATCCCATAAAAAATAGTGATTTTGATTAAAAAATTTTGGAAGGTTCTCGTCATACTGAATAAAAAATAAGTGAAGATGGTAATTATTGTATTTTAATTTATAGACACCACCGTTTTTGCGTATAAGTGACTTTAACTGTGATTTATTTCCTAAAAACCCACTGAGTTCTTCGCTACCTTCCCTAATAGCACCTTCAAATGGTGTTTCTTTACTTTCTAATCTTCCACCAAAGTCAGACCAACCCTTCGCACTTTTTTCAGATGGATTTTCTTTTCCAAATAAAAAATATAATTTATCATTATGAATAGTTACGGGCAATATACTACCAGCGACCATTATATATTTTTTACATATTAAAATTTGATTACTTTCACGTCTTTTGATTTATATGACTCTTCTTCTAATTCTTCTGGGGCTTCTTTATTTGTGGTTGTGTCTTTATTTGTGGTTGTGTCTTCATTTTCTGCTAATATAGGTAGTGTATTTTTTGGAATTGTATTATAAAATTCGGAAACCTTTGGATTCGCTCCTATTTTTTTACTATTAAAAGCAGATAAATATAACCCATCCAGAGAACGAATACGCGATAATGCTACATAACTTTGCCCGTATTCAAATATACTTTGTCCTATATCCATTTCTGCCATATTCAATGTAGCACCTTGTATTTTATGAATCGTTAACGCCCATGCTAAGCATAATGGATATTGTCCTATAGCTAAACATGGATATTCTTCCGATTGCCAGTGATGTAATTGAATTGTTTTTTCAACACCATTCGCAAATTTAACAATAGGCAATATACTACCATCTGCTAATTCTTTTATATCTGTAATAACCCCTTGAGAACCATTACATATGGAGTTATCCATATCCAAATTTACAGTACACATTACAGCGGCTCCTTTTTTGAGACGAAGAACTTGAGCGGATGGAATACTATTCATCAATAGGTCCAATTCATATTTTGTTTCATTTTCACTTAAATCGCGGCATTTACGTATAGTTTCAAATGAAAGTGGTTTGGTTGAATCCATTTGTGTAGTACAATCTGTTTTACGAATAGCCTCAGAAACATATTCTTTTTCATTTAATCGTTTAAACATCATAGTATTCACAAAATCAGTTTTGGACCTTAATGGAAATAACTTAGTTGGAACGCATCCATTTGTTAATTCTGAATCGAAATTACGTTTGACATATTTTTCAAGTATCACTTGTTTGTCTTGATCCAAATATCCCCGACGTATCTGTTGTAAGATGTCTATATATACAGAATCAGTTTGACGAAACATAGTTGTTAATTCAATATGATTTTCTGGTTTAAATACACTCGTCCATTTGGATGATTCAAAACAGAATTGGCTTGTATCCTCTTCGCCTGAAGTACCTACCGGGGGTAATTGAAAGAAATCACCTGTAAATACTACCTGCATACCACCAAATGGACGAGTGTCCTTTTTTATAGCGCGTGCTAACTTTTCAATAATCTCAAAGATTTTTTTAGACAACATACTGACTTCATCTAAAATTAAACCTTTCGCTTTTTGCCATCTTCTTACCGTATGTTTATTTCGTAATACACTTGTTATAACTGCCGAGCTTTCACCCTTTGCGAGTTTTATACCACTCCATGAGTGAAGTGTACGCGCATTACATTCTAACAGCACAGCAGCACATCCAGTCATCGCACATACAGGTATATCCTTTTTGATACTTGTTGAAAATTCAATCAAATGCTTTATTAGATGGGTTTTTCCAGTACCTCCTGGACCAGTTATAAACAGGTTTTCACCCTTGACAAATTTTCTATATGCGTATTTTTGTTCGGGAGAAAGTTCAGTTATATCCAAATTATCTTTCATTATAGGAGAACTTGTATTGTTATTACCTATATCAATACGTTTTGTTTCCGAAGAGTTTGTTTCTGTGTATTTAAATTTGTCTATACTTTTTTCAAATTCACTCATTATAGTAGTTTCTATTTTATTGAATTCAAAATATTATACTTGAATTCAATTTTATCCGTATATTAATCATGTTCTATCTCTAAGCATAGTGAAAAATCATATCCATTCAAAGGTAATGGTGTTCCGATATCACTGACAATTTGAAGGTTGATTTTATTTAAATCTATTTTACCACTATATCCACGTACATCGCTTAATAATAAACCATTTTGTTTATTTGCTGGTAGATAACCACCAAATCCGTAATTTGCACGGTCTAATGAGATACGAGCAATAATATTTTTATTAACCAATGAATGTGCGGTTGGTGAAACAAATGAATTTTGACTTCCTTTATTAAATTCCTCTAATGCTAAATATACGTATCGTGTAGAATTTAAATCAACTAAAAATTCACCATATCTTAATGGCTGCCCGTCTGGACCAAGTCCATCAGTACCATCAGAATCACCTTCAGACGGACTGTAGGTATAAGTGATTGTATAATTTAAATTGCGGAACCCTAAAGCCCATCCTATTTTAGATTTAAAATTATACTTATCAAAATTGCCTTTGTCATTAATGGTAAAATCAATTTCTATATTGGAACCAGTTGAATAAAAATATCCTTGAGAACCAAGAGACCCTTTTGTATAATAATCAAAACGTAAATCACTTGTATTTTTTAAGTGGTTACTGACATAAACATAAGTACCCGATTGTAATTTTACTTTGAAATTACCGTAAGCATCTAATACATATTCTCCAGAAGCGCTGTCGACAGGAATAGTAGTATGGTCGACATCACCCCATTTTATATAGGTAGGGGTTCCATCAACCTCACATAAACAATTATTTGTAGATAGTGCTAACATAGTAATTCCATCGGTTTCGTATACAATTGCTCCGTTCTCATCAACCACGATATTACCATTACTATTGGTAGGAATCCTTTTAATTTTATCAATTTGAGAGTTGATTGTTGTTTTTAATTCGACAATAGTATAATACCCATCAGGTATGACAATCGTATCAACAAACTGATTACTACTATTAATAGAACCCGTACTTAATTGGGTTAAGTAAGGTAAAGTAGTAACTACTTCTAAATTTGTAATCTGGAAACTATTATTACCTAATGCTGACGATATATTGTAAAAAGACATAGGTAATTCCATGTTTGCGACTGTAAGTGATTTGACATCATTGATACGTTCAGGTAAAGTAATATTATAATTTGCTACCATGAAGTTGTTATATTCATCACTAAACTTAGTGTCAACATTCACATATTTTGTCTTGGTAGGTTTATTCACATTTGACATAACCATATGACTACCGTATTGTTTTACTTTTGGTTCTAAAAACAAATTATTTTTATCAAAATACTGACTCATTGGTTGTTATATATAATATACTGTGTGATAAATTATATATAATTCATACGTTTATTGCTATCGCTATAATTTGTATCCTTAAAAATTGTATGTTTTTGCGATTTTCTTATGCTCTGTACTGGTATTCATTGGGTTTTCCTCGATTTCCCCGTTTTCCATACCTTCATATAACCCAATATACTTAAGAGATTGGGTGATTGTAAATAAGGCAAGAAGTGAGATGAGTATTGTTTGGACTCTGTTATTGGATAGAATTTTCTTCAACATTATATACAAATATACGATAAATTATTTATCAAAATATCCTGGCAAATACTTTCTAAATATTCGCAAAATTGAAAACGATTGTTATGAAATAGAAGTTACTAAAAACGAATAAAATGTCATCGACATACGATTGTAAACATTGCAAGCGAAATTATAAGGAAAAATTTAATTATGACCGGCATTTATTATGTTGTGAGTTCCTATTTAAATCAAGACGAGAACAAAATAATGAAGTTGACCTATTAGCACCCGTTCCAACACAACATGAAATGTACCAACTAATTCAACACATGTCTATACGTATTGATAAACTGGAAAAAGACAATCAACGCCTACAGCAAGTAGCCAAACGAAAACATAATGTATTAGAATATTTGAATAGCCCCGAAAACTTAGAACGTATGACAATGACATTTTCAGAATGGATAAAAACGAGTATATTAACGGAAGTTCACAACAGTTTACAGTCGGTTTATGATAATGACTTATTATCTGGTTTAAAGCATCTTATATCTAATGCTATTAATAAACTGGATACAAATGAAGTGCCTATACGAACATTTGATAGCTCAAATACATTCTACATCTTTAATTTGGACGAAAATAAGGCTAAAAAATGGATGAAAATCCAAAATAACGACTTAAACAAATATTTACGACGTATTTCCAATCAGTTCTTGTATGATTTCAAAACATATTGGTATGACGTCCATAGTGAGTTGATTAATAAAAATGAAAAATACAGCGAATTATATCTTGATTATCACGGTAAGGTACTCGGTGGTAATATGGCAGAAGACACTTTATTTCAGAAATTAAGAAAGGATATATTTACCCAAGTAAAACATAATATCAAAAGCATAGTTGAGTATGTAGCATAAAATTGAAATTCAATATTATTTACATGTTTTTTATATCTAATACAATATATTTATTACAATATGACTGATTTCGTAGAAAAAGTTGAATATCCGGTACCAACCTATTTGGCTGAGCTCCATCCTCATCCTCGTGACAAGGATATATCATTTGAGGAAGGACCGCATATTTACACTGTTCTTGGAGACAGAGGTGGATATACATCGGTAACCACGTGGAACCATCATCACTTTGAAAAGTTTGATTCCAACAAAATTATTACCAATATTTTAAAAAGTAAAAAATGGGATACAGACCCTTCCTACAAATATTACAAAATGTCACAAGAGGATATTAATAAAATGTGGGATGATAATAGGGACCAAGCCGCAAATGCTGGAACAAGAATGCATTATGACATTGAATGTTATTACAATAATCAAGAAGTCGTAAATAATAGTATCGAGTTTACTTATTTTCATAAATTTGCTGCTGATTTTGAAGATTTAAAACCATATCGTACAGAATGGATGATTTATTACGAAGAATTGAAGTTATCAGGTTCAGTTGATATGATTTTTGAGAACCCAGATGGAACATTACAAATTTACGATTGGAAAAGATGTAAAGAAATCCAACACGAGAGTAATTTCGGTAAATATTCAACTACACCTTGTATTTCGCATCTACCTGATACTAACTTTTGGCATTATGCACTTCAATTAAATGTATATAAAACTATTCTCGAACATAAATATGGAAAAAAAGTAACAAATTTATATTTAGTTTGTATTCATCCAGACAATCCATATAAAACGTATGAGCGTATCGAAGTCCCATTTCTAAACAATGAAATCAAGGAATTATTTGATTTAAGATTAACTGAAGTAAAAGAACAGTCTTCAACGAAAGACTAATATTTATAATTAAAAAGGCATAAACATTACAATATAAAATATTATATCATTATTGATTTTTTTATGAAACCAATGCGTGAATATATGATACAGCGTATGGTATTATCTACCAATATTATGAACTTGATAAAACCTATTGCTTTTATTGGTGGAAATATGATATGGAAACATGTATTAAAACGTATAAATCAATATAACAAGATAACAGTACCGCCACCAATAGATATTACAAAAGAATACAATAGTAAACATACAAATGCGTTCTTAGAAACATATAAACAATCTAATAGTGATATGAATTCAAATATAGACCAAGTATTTTATTCGAAAGAGGATTATACAAAAACAATGCGAGATATTAATAATGAGTTAGAAATAAAATGGAAACAGAAAACATTGATAGAACAGACCCCCAAGGGGAATATTATAATGTTTTATGACCCATATAAACAAGGGTTTTCATATTATTCAGATTCACAGCCAATCCCCTATGCTATATTAAACGCAGTAGCAATGAAATACGTGAGAATATATAGATGTAGGGACTTTTTTGTTGATGATGAAACAACTCAAGAAAAAGAACCTTCACCATTTATACAAATACATATGGTTGAAAAGAAGAAAACAAAAGACGAAGATAAAAATAGTTCTGGTAAATCCATGTTTATAGATGCTCCTTTCGCAAAACTTAAGAATTATAAAAAAGAGAAACAACCCAATAAAAAAGATATAGACACAGAGTCAGATAAACCAGACCGGATATTCTATCGCAATAAATTTATATCATTGGGTCCTGTTAGAAACTACTCTATCATACAACCAATACAAAAAGAAAATAAGTTGAATGGATTTAAAACAAATTTACTGAGTGGGGTTGTTACTGAATCTAAGCTTCAGAATGAGGTAATGAATTATAAAGATTTTAAATTAAAACAACAGAAATAGAGATATTTATTTATTTTCGGTTTGACTTTTTTTCCATGCTAAATAACCAATACTTTTTTCATATTGATATGTCATACCAAGATGGTCTTTCGCAATATGGTAAGCTTTTACTTCTTTTGGAGAAAGACTTTGTAAATAAGCTTCTAATTCTGGGTCGGAATCTGGTTTTGACATTTTAAATAATATAATAATATCTATTGTATTATTTATTCCGTTTCAATTTTATAAGCCGGGTAATGGTGCTCCGTTGGTTGTTCTTTGAGTAACTATATCATTTTCTTGACATTCGTCGTTTAATAGTTCGATGTATTGTCCGCTTGAAATAGGAAGATACTCCTCTTCTGGGCGCACATTTTCACATGTTTTTTTCTGATTGACACAAGAACTGGTGGTAGTATTTACATTTGTACAAGAAGAGTCAGATGCATCATTTCCCTTCTTGATTTCAAATATTGTCTTCTTTATTTTTTTAGTAATATATGTACTTTGGTCGGAAGTATTGTTATTTACATCTGGTTTTACGGTTGAATATGGTTGAGGACGACGTATCCATCTGTATTTTGAACTTAACATACCTGAAGTACCAAGAACACTTTTTTTGATAATTTTGGGGTCTTCGGTAGATGTAACTGATGACATTACTACAGATGCATTATTATATGTTCCACAACATCCACCGTATCCTTGTTGTAATGTTCTGGGTAAGGAACGAGATAATGAGGTTTGCCCTACATAACCTTGGTTACGGAACCCACCATTAAGTGAAAATCCTTGAGTACCTACACTCATGTTATTATATTTTGTTTGTGTTTTTCTTTTTAGTGTAGCAATAGACATAGTATATATTAATGAGTATATATTATCTTAAAACCATTGTTTTATAAACCCACCATCCATTCGTGCATTTCCTGTAAATGTCGGATTATCCTTAGGGGCTTTTAAATCCAATTCAGTGTCAACTTCACTACTTCCACCGATGGATAGCCACTGTGTTCCGTCATACCTAAGCATATAATTTGTAGTATTATTAATGAATATTTGGTTAGGCATTGGGTTCGTAATTTCACTTACATCATCACCCGTAGTTATCATTTTGACAAGTCCCTTTCTGCCAATATATGTGTAAATACTTAATACTGGGCGGTTATTTGAGCTATTGATTTGAAATACAGAATTACTTTGTGTACCATTCGTAAAGTTATCAACATCGGAAAACAATATAATACCAGATTTAAAGTCAACCAGCCAATTACCACCAAATTTACCGAAAGGCATAGGTGTACTAAGAGATTTTTGAGTATTTAATTTGTATATATATGGCTGTTTTAACACCGAATTTTCAGTATATTGTTTATAATTAAATTGCAATGAATCTTTTATAACATTATCGGAATTGTTATTTAATTTATACCAAGATGAATATGGCTTAGCCAGTTCAGGGGTTTCTTCTAAAATTAGTAAATTATATCTTCGAACGGTTCCAGTTGAATCGTCAACAATACTACATGTTGACTTATCACTACTATTTTCATTATATTGTGCGAAATCGTTTGATGTAAGCCCCAGTTCATTTGCTGTTCGAACAGTACCACTTATATCAAAATCCGGAGATGACGGAACTTCATCTAAAAATATGTTTTCTCCTATTATATAATTATTAAATGGAACGGTAGTTTCTTCATACCATTGTCTTGATTCTTCTGCCGATGGAAACCCAAGCGCAGATTTAAATAGTACATTTACCTTTTCGTCTATATCAAGATTTACTGTATCACTCATTTATTTATTTATATTATACACCTAATATAATATAAGACATCTTTCTTAAAATTTATACTTTAATTCCTATAAACATAGTTAAATCATCATTCACTGATGCTGGGGATAGATAAAATCCATATTCTGTTCCTGAAAATACACGAGCACCATTTGATTGACTGACTGAACCAGCATATCCGGTTTGTGCTGAACCGTTTAACGTCCAGTTACCTCCAGTAGGAGAGAAGTCGATTTTAAAATTACCTATATATGGAATATTTGAACCATTAATCGTTTTGGTTACTCTCGAAAATCCAATGACATCTGTATTATTGCTATTAAATAAATTATTTATAGACGAAGAAGTAAATAGTCCGCTATTTGAGAGCATGTTAGTTACAGATAAATATTTAATTCCACCTGTGTCTTTCAAATTGTAATAGGTATTATTCATACGGTATTGAGTTGCAGACAGTTTGTTTAATTTAAATACAATCCACTTATATCTGATTCCAGTAGTTTCTTCTGTACCACTAATTGATAAACCAGATAGTCCAGCATTATATGTATAATCTCCTGCGAGACTATTCCATTCATAAGAAGTAATATCTGGATATCCTGATGATTTAAATACACCATTGTAATATAACAACGTCCAATTTTTAGGTACTACTGTATGTGTGTTATATGCGTCAATACCTAATCCACCTAAATCGTCATTTAATTTTGCTATTGTACTAGTAGCTAATTCATGTATATCTACGAGTGATAATTTGGTTGAAAGACTATTACCCAACCCATTATAACTTGCTTTATCAAAATGATGATTCACCCCAACATTCATGTTATTATTTGTTCCATTGGATTTCAATGAGTATATGATTTCATTTAATGTAACAGATGAATCATTACTATCACGAGAACCAGTATAGTGTAAGTTATAGAGTTTACTATTATTTGCGGTTGAAAATTGTGATTCATCATATGTATATTCTCCTGTATCGGTAATCGAATTATTATCAATGTAAATAATACCACTACTAAACCCTGTACTGTTTGATGAATTTGATGAATTACTTACACTATTTACAGAAGACAATTTTCTATCACCGCGAATAAATTTATACTGAGAATTAACATCTGTGTATGTTCTCGTACAATCTATTTTGTATTTTTGAACGCTTGGAATACCCATCGTCCAAACTACATTGGTGACTATTGCGGTCTCGGTTTGTTGTGAAATGCTTGGATTATTTGTCAATTCATCAACATATATATTAGATGATGTTGTTGATAATGCGGTTCCACCAATATTGGCAATGTCGCGCAGAACCTCAAGTTTTAATGAGTATGGAGTATTACTTGGATTACCAACCGCAGCTTCAATATTATTATTAGTGATTGTTAATATTTTGAACTTACCATATAAACGGAAACCTTGTTGTTGAACGTTATTTAAATGTATATCACCTTGTTCGTTACTATCAAAATAATTAATACCCGTTAAACTTGTAGTTATTGTGGATGTTCCCGATTTGGTACCATCTGTTGGTGTAAAACCTTGGTATGAAATAGTTTGCTTTAAATCATCATTCACATATGTTTTTACTTGAATCAAATCATTTATACCATCAATATATTTTCCAAATCCACTGGTACTACTTGTAGACGTATTTGAATTACTAATTTCAAATGACTGAGTACTTGTATTACTTGGTATAACAGTTTGAGTGTCTGATACATTAATGTATGTGATAGATGTATTGACAAAAGTGGGTGTGGTTACATTGGTAGTTGTATTGTAAGATAATTGTGGGACATATGTGGACGAATATCCACTGCTTGAAGGCAATGTAGTATGTACGGTTGGTCCATTTATGTTATCAAACGATACAGTAGTTCCTACAAGATTCCATGAATTATCGCTTAATGTATAATTTGCGTTTAAGTCATTCTTGATTCTTGTCAAGAAATCGTATTTTGTACCAGCACGAAGTCCATTTAATAACATTGAAAAGTTATTACCTCCTGTAATAGTTTCATCGGTTTCTATATCAGTATTCACAGTGGTATTTAATGCATAAGAAGTACTGGATAATGTATCATTTTCTTTGTATTTGGTTTGACTTTGTTCTAATACAGCAGTAGAATTGGGATTACCCTGTTCGGGTTCAGTATAATTATAGGATAATGTAAGTTGTTGATAGTTATTGATGGTACTGTTATTAAAATTAAATATACCAGGTGGACTTGGTTGTTTGAATGTTACACCTTCATAAATGAGAGCTCTATTTTGAATCGTAGGATAATTATATCCCTGATTTTCACCATATACACGGACATCAAAATTTACGATATCGTCTTGAAACATTAAACTCGCAATAGATGCGTTACCACTTGGAGCCGCTTGTTTACGAGTTATAGTTATCGATTTGTATTGTGAAACATTATAATCACTACTAATGGGTATTGTTTTATAATTCGCCCATCCATTAGTTACCGTCGAATACGATACATCTACATATAAGTTATTAATATGAGGTATTATTCTATTGTAAGTATTGTCATCATTATAAAAAGCTTGATACGAAGTATCTGTCATAAACGCAATAATATCATCATAGTGCCAATATACAGTTAAATCTTTTGTTGTATTACTGGAACCATCTGTATAAATGGATGTATCTTTGGTGAATACTGAAGGTTGTTGTGTAATTGTATCAAAAAAAGATTTATCCTCTCGTTTATTTACAAAATTACTACCTACTTTTAAATTAGAAGTAACTTCGTTTGTATTGGGGTCTATTATATTTAATTCCATTCTTCCATCTTTTACTGAAAGAGCATTTACAACTGGAAGGTCAGAATTTGATATATCTTCGGCGGTCAGTTCATCTACAAAATATAATGTAGAACTTTGAATGTATATATTTTTGAATGGTTTTGATACTGAACCTATACTATTGGAATAACCAATATAAGGCAAAATATCACCAGAGATTGTTATATCTGAAAATACACACAAATCATCATCCATTCTTACATGATTTTCAAAATGACTATCTCCACTTACGGTTATTGCGGCATTAAACCGAATATCGTGGTTTAAAGATTCTAAAAATCCTGGTCCTGCTTCTCCAGTTGGACCTGTTTTACCTATAGGTCCATCTATACCGTCATAACCTCTTGGTCCTTCTACTCCATCTATACCATCGTTACCTTGAATACCTTGAGGTCCAATATCTCCTTTTTCTCCTTGTTGACCTGTATAACCTGTATAACCTGTATAACCAGTTACACCCATTTCACCTTGAATACCTTGGTCTCCTTTATAACCACGTTCGCCTTGAAGTCCAGTATAACCAGTTAATCCTTGAATACCTTGAATACCTTGAATACCTTGAGGTCCAGTATAACCAGTATAACCAGTATAACCAGTATAACCAGTTAAACCTTGAATACCTTGAATACCTTGAGGTCCAGTGTACCCAGTATAACCAGTTAATCCTTGAATACCTTGAATACCTTGAATACCTTGAATACCTTGTGGTCCAGTGTATCCAGTGTACCCAGTATAACCAGTTAAACCTTGAATACCTTGAATACCTTGAATACCTTGAATACCTTGTGGTCCTTGAATACCTTGAATGCCGATTTGTCCTCTTGGTCCATCAGGTCCAATGCTACCTTGAATACCCTGTGAACCAGTATAACCAGTATAACCAGTTAATCCTTGTATACCTTGTATACCTTGTATACCTTGAATACCTTGAATACCTTGTTGCCCGGTATAACCAGTAGGTCCTATATCTCCTGTATAACCTTTAGGACCAATTGGTCCTATTTCTCCACGAATACCAGTATAACCAGTAGGACCTATTTCACCTTGAATTCCTTGAATTCCTTGAATACCTTGTGGACCAGTATAACCAGTATAACCAGTTAATCCTTGAATACCTTGAATACCTTGAATTCCTTGTTGGCCGGTATAACCAGTATAACCAGTAGGTCCTATATCTCCTGTATATCCTTTAGGACCAATTGGACCTATTTCTCCTTGAATACCAGTATAACCAGTGGGTCCTATTTCTCCTTGAATACCAGGTGCTCCTCTGTTACCTTGAATTCCTTGGGGACCTTCATCGCCGGTATCACCCTTAATACCAGCAGGTCCAACAGGACCAATTCCACCTTGGACTCCCGTGTCACCTTTTTCACCAGTATCTCCCTTGTCACCCTTTACTCCTTGAGTTAAAAACCACAATGATACATTTACTATACTTCCACCACTTCCAGTTAGACATTTTATATTTATATAATCGCCCTGTTGGAACCCATAGCTTAAGTCAGTCACAACGTGTTGACCGGATAACCCCGATAGAACAATACCTGTAGCATTACCATTTTTATATATTTCAATAGCACCCGAAGATGCTGGTGTAGATGCTACACGAACACCTATATAATTCAACGAACAATCCGCACCAATTTCTATTCCAGACGCAGTCGAACCTTCCATCCCGGCACCGAACGCAAAGATAAATCCTGTAGTTGATGTATAGAACCCTGGGGATTCGGCGTATATTGTAAATATACCTCCATTAGTCTCACCAGCAGGTCCCGTATATCCAGTATATCCTGTAAGACCTATAGGTCCAATAGGACCCGTCGGACCGGTACCTAATACTACACTACAATCCGCACGTTCTTCCATCGGAATATCGTACCATGATGAAGATACTGGATCTCCCAATTCATCTACATCACAACTATTTTGTATTTCTTTTAATTTACGTAAAGCAGTATAATCACTTGCTGACATATTATATTACCGTATAATAAATCAACCGAAAAGAAATCTTCGTAATATACTAACATAACACTAAATCGTAGAATATTATTTATAATTCAAATGATATAATAATATATACACGTAATAAGTAATGGAGCAATTGGATTTAGATATAAATAACTATAATATTAATGATTTGGAGCGATTTTTTCAAATAAACCCCAGAGCAAAATATAGTGAAGGTGATATTGAATTAAAAGAATATAATATTCGTGAAAAATTATTAGCAAGCGGTCATATAGATAAACGATTCAAACGTGATTTAATAGAATTTTTAGAGCTTGCTAAGAATTGGTTGATTTTTGTAAAATGTCGTAAAGGGGATTTAGCTAAGCCAACAACTATTCCAGATAATTACAAATTAGATACTATGGATACTCCAATTTCAAAAGAAGTAGAACCTCGTACAAATGAATTGATAAATCGTGAGGAAACCCAGTTCGTTCATTCATCGAATAGTGATTTTTTTCCAGGAAAATTAAATCAACTAAACACGCGCATTCTTACAAAAAGTTTGAATATAGATACGAGATTCCGCGATAATTTATATAGTACCCAAAGTTCCGATTTTTCAATACAAATGCCGATTAAATTCAATAAGGTTGTTTCAATGAGTTTATCTTCACTTGAATTACCTGTGTCTTTTTATGGTATTTGTAAAGAATTTGGTAATAATTTTTTGTATTTACATGTAACCCACAATGCGTTTGATAATTCTAGCAATGTAATCACTTCTGAAAAAATAATTACTATTCCAGATGGTAACTACAATGCGAGTGACTTATTAGATACTGTAAATAACTTGTTATCTCCATTGAATGAAGATAATGCTCTTGTAAATCCGACTGATATTTTCTCATACATTAAATTAACCCACGATATAACATCATCAGGTTCAGGCACAGGTAAAGTAACTATATCGCCTGCTGGACTTCATAGTGGGTTAGTAAAATCTATCATATTAGATTTCACCAAGGATATTAATGGAAATGTAGATAAGGTAGATGTTTCTACCAAATTTGGTTGGAATTTGGGATTTATAAAGAGGAAATATCGTGGCTCTACCAGTTACACCGCGGATACAGTAATAGAACCTGCAAATATAAGATATATTTACTTAGCTGTTGATGACTTTGCGAATAGTGCAAATAACCAATTTGTGAATGTTTTTAATAATTCTATTATGAGTCCAAATATTTTAGCACGTATCTCAATCAAAGGTTCTTATTTTAGTTTGATAATGGAAAATGACTTTAATATTATTACTGAACCACGACGATACTTTGGTCCAGTAGATATTCAACGACTAAGAATACGGTTATTTGATGAACGTGGACGAGTTTTACCAATGAATAACTCCAATTTTTCATTTTGCTTAGATTTTAAACTGATTTATGATTTATAAGTCAATACTCTTTCAGTGTATATAGTATAATTACAATGGACTCTGAAACACATTTGAATCAAGATTCGCAATATATTGGAGTTTATTATGCTATACCTGCGATTGGTGGATTCAATATAGAGCAACATTTTGGAACTATTCCTTTGGTTACTGTTCTGGAAACAAAAGAATTAGATTTAACATTAGCTCTTCAATTAAATGTAAATGTTCGTACATTTAATGAAAAAATTGGATTAATAAAAGACGCAAGTAATAATACTATTCTTCAAACATCATTTGATACTTCTAATAATTCGTTTCCTATTCAAGATATTTCGGTTAACTATCAAGACATTATGCCTGATATTACTACTGACAACATAATCAGTGTAGGGGGGTTTAGCACTATGTACCGTGATTTCAAACGTAATATAATTAATTATTACGAACACGCCGACAATGTATCTTTATTTAATGATTCAAGTAGGACAATTCTTGAAGGACCAGACTTTACCAAGAACGATTTTGTAAACATATTTACAACTGTAAATTCTGATGGAGGTTATGATATATCCGGTCAAATAAACATTTATAGAATTTCAACTATGTTACAAAATTTGTATAATAACGACCCATTTCAAAATCGTGTAAATAAAACATATGAAGAAGGATTTATAGCAGGAGATATAATTTTGATATCATCTGGTATCACTATACGATTGGATTTATTGAGTGACACGCCAGACACACTTGATAATATTGACTATACATCTAATAATGTACCTCCACCCATACTATTAAGTAAATTATATACAGTCCCTTTAGTATTACATTTGGATAACTTATAAAAATTATTTTTATATTGTATATAACATGTCTGGATATCCATCAAATACACAAGACTCAAGTGGAATATATATAGGTGATAATTATGCTATTGATTCATCTGGAGGATTTTCCATACAACAGAGTTTACCGGAAATCCAATTACAAGATACGAGTATTGCAAGACAATTTGATGTCACCGACGCACTTCAATTTAATTATTCTGTTCGTAGAATAAATACGAAACTTGGGATTGTTAAAGACGAAAATAATGATAATACATTATTTACTGAGTTTGATTTGAGTAATGATACATTGGTGATAGATGAGGTTACTATTACAGCTGATGACATATTAGATTACCTTACTCCAGATAGAATAATATCCATGGGTAAATTATCCACTTTATATGAGGATTTTAATTATACAGTATTAGAATATTTCGGTGCTCCTTATGGATTTTCTACGTTGTTTGCGGGAGAACAACATTACAATGTGAATAATGGAGTATTCGATAAACAAGCATTAATTCAATTATTTAATAAATTTGATTTTAATATTAATGGCACTATTGTTTCCGATTTAACCGGGTTTTTCAAAATTAGTAAATTAACGGAAAGTCTTAGATTTGCTTCTGGTACTAATATTTTTGACAATCGCCCTGCTGAAAATAATACTGGACCATCAGACGGGTTTGTAGTGGGAGACCTAATATACATACCTAATGGAATCAGTATAACACTAACCGTAAATATAGAACAAGAACCATACGACCCTATCAATAATGTTGGTCCCACAAATTTATCGTCAGTAGACCATTTGATTAATTATTCAGAATCACGAGCGAATATTCGGAAACAGACAACGTCAAGTATTACAAACATTACTCAGACGTATAGCGTTCCTATATTAGTTGTATTAACAAACGATGATGTTGGTGCGTTTGATGATTATGGTGTATCATGGACCAATCGCACAAAATACACTGTTAACGTTCAAAATTGGTTATCAGTATCCATTTCAGCAAGCGGTAAGTATCAGGCAGCAATTGAAGAATATGGTGATATATACGTATCTAATAATTTTGGAAATACTTGGATTCAACGTAATAATATTGGTACTTCATTAACAAATAATATTAGTATATCATTGACAGGTCAATATCAAACCGCAGCAAATGGTACCGAAATTTATGTTTCAAGTAATTACGGTATTACTTGGAGTCAAGTGTATAGTTTTGGAATGAGTCAGATCTTTGTATCTATGTGTCTTACCGGTCAATATCAAGCAGTAATATCATCCGGTGATACCCTATACCAATCATCTGATTACGGACAAACTTGGACTAAAAATGTAAATATAAATGGTGACTTATATAACTCAATACAATCATTTCCTACAGCTGGTCTTTCTATGTCATATGATGGAAAACGACAAATTATCGTTTGTGAGGCTATTTACTTATCTACTGATTATGGAAATACATGGAATACTACAACAATTATTGATGATGCTAATAGGGAGTTTGACGATCATAATTGGGTAGCATGTGATATGTCTTCTGATGGAAAATATATGGCTGCGATTGAAGTTACTGGTGAAATTTATACCTCTTCGGATTTTGGAAATAATTGGACGAAAAACGATAATGCTAATGTCCGTGACCGCCAATGGCAAGACATTTCTATATCAGCAAGTGGTCGGTTTCAAACTGCGGTAGAAAAAAATGGATATGTTTTTGTATCAATCGATTATGGTGTAACTTGGCAAAAAACTCAAGATGCTACACTCACAACAAGTATTTGGCAATCCATTTCAGTATCAGCAAATGGCATGTTTCAATCAGCCGTAGTATATGGTGGTGATATATATACCGCTACGATAGAACTATAATATTTTCTCAGTAAAATATATAATGCCGTATAAAACACGAAAAGTTCGCAATAAACCATGTTACAAAGTATATAATCCTGAATCTAAAAAGGTGTTCGCCAAATGTTCTACCAAGGAAAAAGCTGCCGCTCAAATGAGATTATTAAGAGGTATTCAAAATAACAAAACTTTTCGAAAGCGTGTTAAAAATACACGCAGAAAACCTATTAACAAAATTAAAATAGATTAGATATATAAAGATTAAATTTATATATCTACATATAAGGTTGTAATGAAAATCACGGAAGAAGTGAATTGTGACGAAACGAATAATGCCGAAAATAAATTAGCAATAACTCAGCAACCACCAACCCCTATATTATTTATTATTGATAATTTTTATAATAACCCAATGGAAACGCGAGAATATATACTTAAACAGGACTTTAAAATTAGAGGTAATTATCCAGGACAAAGAACCGTGTCACATGCTACTGAGGAAATAAAAGGTATGATACAACGATGGATATTACCATTTGGAGGAAATATAACAAGTTTTCCCATGGAAAAAACAGACGATAATTATAATGGCGCGTTTCAATATACAACTTCGCGAAATAGGTCTTGGTTTCATGTAGATTCATGGAATAATTGGGCTGGAGTTTTGTATTTAACTCCCGACGCACCCGTTACATCAGGGACTGGGTTATATAGATATAAAGACGGAACACGCTTAGAACAAGAACAACAATTAAAAGGAAATAAGGCAGAAATGAACGAACATTCACAAGATGTTACCAAATGGGACTTAGTCGACCAAGTTGGAAATATATTCAATCGATTAGTTATTTTTAATGCGAATCATTTTCATAGTAGTATGGATTATTTTGGTACTAACAAAGATGATGGTAGGTTAGTACAAGTATTCTTTTTTAGAACTGAAAAACAAGTATGTTAGACTGACCGAACAGAAAATTTTATCATGGTATAATATACCGTATATTATACAATGGCGTGTAGAATAAGTTGTGCGATTTCAATCGTTTTTATCATTGGAATGATTTATATGACAAATGCTATGTCGAACAATGATACGATGAAAAAATATAAAAAACAATTACCAGACGAATTGCAATCTATTTACAAAGAAATTGTTGATGAACGAACCAGAATTTATTACACCGGATATGGTTTAGGTTTCTTAATTGCTGTCTTATTTATTTTGTATAATACCATCATTATGAATAAAACTTTTTCCACTATGTCTATGGTTTGTATCTCAACCACTTCGGCGTTTATAACTAACTATTTTTACTATGTTCTCACTCCTAAGAAAACATATATGTTAGACCATATTGATACACCAGAACAAACAAAAGCCTGGACGAAAATGTATCGCAATATGCAATATCATTATCATATGGGGCTTTTTATTGGACTAATTGCAGTTGGTATTTTTGCGTATGCGTTTAGATGTTAGAATTTGTAAAATTTAAAGATATTAGAAACTTATGATTTAAGTTGGATTTATGAATGGCATAATTATTATCATTGAAATATGAATTTATTTGTTCTATATCTATCAAATCGTGTTTATTTGGAATTGATATAAAATTGCGACAATCCGGCAAACAATGTGGGAAAAATTCATTTATCATATATGTATTATATGAGTTATTAGTAAAGAAATTATGTATACCTTGAATATTATCTGTTGTTAAATGCCCTTCCCAGCATATAATAGGGTTGTATTTATTTATTAGATTGATTGAACCTTCCAATACTTTTAATTCAAACCCTTCTACATCAAGATGTATGAAATTTATATCTTTAATTATGTTTTGATGTAATAACTGGTCTAATGTGGTTGTTTGTAACTGTATATTTCCAGAATCTATATTAAATTCAGTATGCTTCAGGTCACCATCTGTATATACTGTTTCTATTTGATTTGAAACACATGTTTGTATGGTTTTTACATTTGATACGCAATTTAAAAATGATAATTCATTAATATAGTTAATATTCTCATGAGATGGGTCAATTGCGTAGATAATTCCATCGTTTTTTAACGCCCAAGGAATTGTATTATCTCCAATCCACGCACCCAAATCAATAATATTTTGTGTTTTGTCTAGTATGTTGTTTTTATACAAATAGTCTATTAATAAACGAAATAATACTTCTGCATTGTCACGTTTTTCAAATGACTGATAATACCTATGTCGTGTGTTATTATTATAGGGAATATTTATTAATATATTTTCATTCTTATAATATATCTGTTTCCTTCTTACAAAATCATATATTTTTTGTGAAATATATTTTTTGCCATATTCCGTAAAATGAAATTGGTCTTGTATCATAATATTAACTCCTTTTTCTTTAATAAATAAATTCCAATCAATAAAAAATATATTATCTAATGTTGATGCTGCAGTTAATCTTGCGATTATATCATTTCTATATTCAATTACTTTGTCTGGTACTGTATTTTCATGTACACCCATTATTGTATTACCACTGAACTCGGTAATTGGTGGTAATACAATAACTTTGCATTTTAATAAATCTCGTATTTTAATAATGTTTTCTATTGTTTCATAAAATGATTCTGTTTTTATTTCAAAATCTTTTTCATTATAATCTCCTTCCACCTCGTATGGAAATATTAATTTACTTTTAACATGTATAATTTTTTTAATGGAGCATATTTCTAATATAATATATTTATAATTTGTATCTATAACTACCTGTTCTCCACCATGTGTTAATAAAACGTTATGATAAATATACGTGTCGTTTAATAATTTATATTGTTCGGTTTTTATCAATGATAAATTTTGGTATACATCGCTTGTTGTTGTAGTATAACCAGTAGGCCTTACCACTATATTGTGTGTAGGACTTTTATATACATATGGGTAAGTACTTCGTGTCTGCGTAATGTCATCTATATCATAATCATCTATACGACACGTTCCGAATACCCCTATATTTATACGTGTATCAAAATGAAACATCTCAATAAATTTATTATTATTCCATAATTCAGTCAGTGTATTGAATGTAAATCCCAATATATGTATTTCAAGATTAGGGTACAGATTCGTTTTTAATGTATTATTATCATAATATAGATTATTAAGTCCATCTACATTCGGATGTAAATTACCCGAACTACTCCAAACCGATAATCCATTTAACGTGTTCGACATTACAGTATTACCAAGTATATTCACATTTTGTGATTTACCTCCATTTTTTATGTATATGTGATATGAAAATAAATCTTGTAAGTCAAATCTTAACATTAAATTCTGGGTTTTAATTTCTGAAAGAGTTGTCATTAATTCATTATATAATTCATTGTCTAATTTCCAAAGATTTCCTTGTATATAATTTCTGCGTGTAATCGCAATACTATCATTATTTGAAAATAACACTTGTTTTTGGTGTGAATCTCCTCCATTTTCTACAAAACAATTAGATAAACGATTTATATATGATATATCAGCAGTTACTATTGTATCCAAGTCAATCCAAATGTAATCTGCGTTATATTCGTTATATAGGTCGCGATAAATGTTTATTTTATTAAATGATAGATTTAACCAATCCTTACTATAATCAGAATTTTCATCATTATATATTTTTTCCTCAGTATTGTCATAATATTCCTTTATATGAATATTATATTTTTGTAAGATATCATCATCTATTTTAAAGTTTGTGTAACATATTAAGTTATAGTTATCAATTCGATTATGGATTGAACCAACCAATATCCGAAGACACTTTTGTAAATCATGTCTTGAATATATACCAATATCTACACAAAATGTAAAGAATTTCATCTCCATTATAATTACTATATTGTTTTATCATAACAAACATTTATATGGTTCTTAACAATATAAATAATTGGTATAAACGTTAATCTATATTATTGTATAGCGAACAAATAGAATAATATATCGTATGATACAGCTAAGCGAAGAACAACAATGTATATTAGACACAGTAAAAGAAGGACATAATGTAATGGTTGATGCGGTTGCCGGAACCGGTAAAACAACTCTGATTTTGTCTATAGCAAGAGAAATGCCAAACACCAAAATATTACAATTAACATACAACGCATCATTACGCAAAGACGTAAAAGAAACCGTTGAGAAAAATGATATACAAAATCTCACCGTTCATACTTATCATAGTTTGGCAAAGCGGTATTATTTATCTACTGGATATACTGACACTGAAATACGTCGTCTATTATTTAAAAACATGCCATTAAAAGAGGTTTCTCCGAAATATGATATGATTGTTTTGGACGAATGTCAAGATATGACATTGCTGTATTTCCAATTGATGGTGAAATTCATCAAGGATATTGATTGTAATATCCAATTACTCATATTGGGTGACTACATGCAAGGGTTGTATGATTTTAAAGGGGCTGATATTCGGTTTCTAACCATGGCAGACCAAGTATGGGACGGATTAACCAATCTAACTACCCCAGGTTTCCAGAAGCGTACCATGAAAATGTCATTTCGTATCACAAATCAAATGCGTAATTTTGTAAATGATGTCATGTTAGGCGAAGAAAGAATGAACGCATGTCGTGACGGATCGGTAGTGACATATGTACGTAATTCGCGGAATAATATTTCAAGAGTAGTTTATGGAGAAATTACAAAACTACTTGAAAATGGTGTAAATCCCAGTGAAATTTTCGTATTAGGTGGTTCCGTTAAAGGTGCCAATAGTAATATACGACGACTTGAAAACACATTGGTTGAAAAAGATGTTCCATGTCACGTACCCATGCTTGAAGGCGATAAGATTGATGACAGAGTTATTGATGGTAAGGTCGTATTTTCTACGTTTCATAGTGTAAAAGGCAGACAACGTAAGTATGTATTTGTAGTAGGCTTTGATAATGCATATTTCAGATTTAATGCACGCACTTTGCCACGTGATGTATGTCCGAATACATTATATGTTGCTGCTACGCGAGCTACTCAAGGATTATATCTATTAGAAAGTGATAATTACGCAACTGACCGTCCACTTGAATTCTTGAAAAAGAGTCATATTGAAATGAAAAAGTGCGACTATATTCAGTTTAAGGGACATCATCAAACCATTTTTCAAGATGAAGAAGAGATGAATATAAACGATAATGTTATTAAAAAACATATTATTACGCCAACTGAATTGGTAAAGTTCATTTCCGAAAGTGTTATTGAAACCATATCACCTATTATTGACCGAATATTTGTAAAAGAAACAGGCGAACCAGTAGTTCTTGATATTCCAAGTGTCATAGAAACTAAAAAAGGGTTCTTTGAGGAAGTAAGTGACCTTAATGGTATTGCTATTCCATGTGTATATTATGACTATTTGAAAGAAGCGTTTTCAGAAACAGAAGAAGAATTTGATAATATACCTCGTGGAAATGTATTATTTGATGTAATTGATAACGCAGTTGATAAAATGCGAATGAACGACCATATCTTCTTGAAAGAAATTGTCAATAGCCTCCCTGAAAAAATAGAAACGATTAATGACTACTTATATGTAGCTAATGTTAGTGTAGCCGTACAAGAAACTCTTTATTTTAAATTAAAACAGATTGAACCTGATGAATATAATTGGTTAACTGATGATATGGTGATGGCGTGTAAAAATAGATTACGCGAAGTGATTGGACCCGATTGTGAAAATACAATGCCATCCATAGAAGATACAATTATACATGAGTCTTGTGAGGAACAACACGAAAAAATAGATGAATTCTTGAGTACTATATTTGATGAAACACGGCAATTTCGCTTTACTGGACGTGTTGATTTAATTACAGAAACTATCGCATGGGAATTAAAATGTACTTCGGAAATCACCACAGAACATTTGGTTCAGGTTATTATTTACGCATGGTTATGGAAAATGCGACATAGTTATACAGAAGAGTATGAAGAAAAAGTATTCAAAATATTCAATATTAAAACCGGTGAAATAATGAGATTAGACGCCTCTATGGATGATTTAAATACCATTATTACTACCTTATTAAAAGGGAAATTTCAAGAACCAGTTAAAAAAACAGATGAAGAGTTTATAGAAGATTGCCAAGATTGTATCTAATATATGTAACAATAAATTACACATATTACTATTTAAAGATTTACCGAATCGGACTTTTGAATAAAACGCTTTACGCATTCCCAAATCTTAGCAGATTCGTCCAAACTGAAAGCACCGCGTTTTTGGGCGGTGTCTAAAAAACCAACCATAACATTCAACGCAGCGTTATCGTGATTAATTGGGATTTCAGTCAATCTTGGCATCTGTTGAGGGGGGGGTCTTTTCAACTGACTCTGTGGTAGGAGGAACAGTAGAAGGTTCAGTAAGTGGGGTCATTACGTTAGCGGGTTCAGTACGATTAGCAAAATCCATTATATACTATGTATTAATGTTGTTTCTTTATGCTGTTTTTGTTAAACCTAACTTTGTTAATACTAAATTAGTTATATAACTATCATCGTCGCCCCATGCGTTATATTCCTCTCCCTCAATTTTGACATATTTATTATCTATTACATTTCCAGCAGCATTTAAGTAACGAACCATCATGGTAACGTGAGAGTCAAGAACCATCTCCATCACTTCCATCTCAATTTTGGTAACTACGGGTGCGTCTAAAGAAAAATCATTTACGTCTACTTGAAGATTATTCATATTTATAATATATATTAAGAATTTAATTTTCATATTCTTACGAATATACATTACTTACCATCGACGATGCCTTCGTCTATGCCACCGACGACCATAACCACCATAACCGCCATAACCACCATAACCGCCATAACCACCATAACCGCCATAACCACCATAGCCACCATAACCACCATAACCACCATAACCGCCATATGGTAATACATATGGGGAATAATAAACCGGATACACAATCATATCTCTATACTATAATACAATAAAACAACGTATACTAAAAAAAATAATTACTAAATAAAGCACATATGCTGTCACAATAATACAATTTATGGATACATTCATAGATTAGTATATTTTGTAATACTAATCTATCGGTTATACTTAGTTTTCTTTCATAGAAATAGGGGTAATGCAAATTTCATTTCTATTACCTAATTCACGTGATTTTACGTTTGTTTTTACAGTTAGTCCGTGCTTTCTCATGCATCCTCTTTTATGGGCGGCTAACGCCTTCAGGTTATTGGCTGAATAATATTTACATATATCACATTTTAATCCAGATTTTATTATAGGAGCAGAATATTTACCAGATAAATACTTATCTAATGATGGAAACTTAATTTCATCTATTTGGGCTATTACTTTCTTTTGACTTTCTTTTAATACATCAATAACTGCTAACTTTTGCGTCATAAACATTTGATATTCGTTATTAATTGTTTCTAATATGTCTTTGGGTATAGTGAAATCATCATTTATACCCGTTTTATTGAATTGATGTAATTTAAAATATAAATGGTCTATTATATTTACAGCGGCTTCTATTTTATGATTGGAATACTCTGAATTGTGAACGAATATTATTACATTATTGGTGTGAAATTCTATTTGGAAATCATTTTTATTAGAAATTCCAGAATATTGTGATACCATTATACCACACTTGTTTTCATCACTAAGCACATTCATAAACGATGCCATCTCATCTGAAGTTACATTTGTATCTAACTCATAATTCTGAATCAATATATCTGGTTTTCGGATTCTTTTCATTACGGTTGTTGGCGTATTCATTCCAAATATTTTTGACGATATATCTGCACTACCAAACGATTTTGTCAAAACACTTATAAAATGATAGTTGGTCGTACTATTCTTATAAGTATTTTTATCAATAGGTTTATCGGTAGTTAATATTGAATTTATGCTATTAAACATAGTTTTATGAATTTCATCTGTGTCTGTAATATTATCTTTTATTGATTTTACGTTATTAGTGATTCGTTCCTCACTCGCAGTTATAGAACATAGTATGGGCTGTTGAATATTTTGTAACATCAATGAAGATTTTAATTCAAAGTTATTCATGTATTCTTTTAATGAATGTGTATCTACGGATTTAAGTAAGGTTTGTGTATCTGATGCGATTGCTTTCTGAAACGAATATAATGAACGGTTTATATCTTCGGATTGTTTCGTATTTAGATTCGGTATGATATTGCGAATTACATCCACCGTTTTATTTAATAAGTTTGAGTTATTTGCTTCCATTATGCTTGTGATTTTATCAGTAGTCTCTGTGATTACCATTGTTTTCAGTTCTTCCAAATAATCGTCTTTAATATCAGTCATTTCGGTAATGAATGAATGTAAATTATCAGTTTTCATGGAGGTCATTGTATCTTGAAGCAGAGAAACCACACGATTATTTTCGGATATTTCACTGAGTATCTTTTGATGAAAATTATTAGTAACTATTTCATTATTATTATTAAGTGCGGAATTCAATAATTCTACGCATAGTCTATTTATACTGTTTACATCTACATAAGGGTGTTCTTTATAAAACGAACAAACATTTTTATCTGTAATAATTATACGGTCCGACGACATCGTATATTTTATTGGTTATATATTATAACATATATAATCTTTGTTTTATATGTTATTTTTTGTTATTCTTCTGTAATTTCACTCATAGTATCAAGATCGTGTTTTCCTGAAGACGGACATGTTTTATATTTTGATATATGAAATAATGGTTGTCCTGATTTTTGTGATTCAGTGTCTAACAATACGAAAGGTTCATTTATTAATTTTGTAAGTTCTTTGTTTTTTTCGTTAATTTCTTGATTTAATTGTGCGTTTTTTGTTTGAAGAAGAGAAATTATACGAATTTGCGTTTCAGGAGAATCTTTTGAATATTTTTCTTTCATTGCGTTCAGTTCGTTTTGTATTTTTGTGGCATATTGTACCATTTCATTGTATTTCGTTTTCAATATAAAATTCTCGTAAGTTAGGGCTTCAATTACGGAATTTTTTTTCATAATATAAATTCATTATATTATAGTTTTTCCTAAATATTTTTGTATATACACCACATATGCTATCATGTTTGTAAAATACAACTGTAATTAGTATACTATATTTGTAATTTTTGTGAATGGTTATTACATACGCGTAAATACATTTGTAACCACACCATATAAGCTGCCATTTATTTAGGATTTCTTTTTATTTTTGAATTTTATAATATGAACTAGTATTATATGTCAATGGAGACAAACGGAAAGTATCCCCCAACAAGCGCGCCATTTCAACAATGGCAAAACTTCTACCCTCCTTACGCTTACGAGCCTAAGGATGATGACTCAAAAGTCATCGAAACTATTACTGATGCTGAGCGTAATCTGACTGCCGGTCAAGTCTCAGTAACTAAAGACATTCACGCTACTACTCTTGGTTTACGTGATGCCGTCGAAAAAGGCACTCTTATGAATAGTAAGTCTATTGATAAAAATACTGCCTACGTTAGTTCTGCTGTTGAGCGCAATGGAGGTCAATTAATGGGTGCCGTTCAAGGTAACGGTGGCAAGATAATGACTGCTATTGAGAAGGTAGCAGGAGAGACTCGACTTACTACCACTGTTACTGACGCTGCCAGTCGCCAAGCTGCTGCTGATAGTGCTCGCGACTTAGCAATTGCTATTGAGCGTAATGGTGCTAATGCGGTAAACGCGGTTAGTAGCACGAATACATCTTTATTAGGTGCTATTGAACGCAATGCTGGCGAAAATCGTGTTACCACAGTCAACGCACAAGGTCAGCTTGATGCCAAGCTCACTGATGTTCGTCATTCTATTTTGAATGATGTTAACCGCACTGGTGCTGAGATGGTTAACTCTAATATCCAAAACTTGAATGTTTTGACTAAGCATGTCACCGATGGTGCTTGGGAGACTCGTTCTGCTTTGACTTCTGGATTTAATACCACATCTGTTGGATTGGAGCAAATTAAAGGCGATTTAGCAAGCCAAGGTTCCACTCATTACGCATCTATGATGTTAGAACAACAAAAATTAGGTCAATTTATGACTTCTAAGATGGACGGTCAATTTGCTGCCACTCAAACTGAAATTTTGAAATGCAAGGCTGACCTCAGTGCACAAGCAGCATCTCAGTTCTCTGTTACTCAACTTGAACAACAGAAAATGGGTGCTGCTATTAGCGCACAAATGGCTGAGGCTAAGTATGACGCTCTTAAGAATCATACTGATATGTCTAAGCAACTCGCTGAATGCTGCTGTGAAATCAAGGGAAAGAACGACCAGATTGATCGCGACCGTTTACGCGATGAGAATACTGTTTACAAGGTCAACCCTTTTGGTCCTGTCGGTGGTGGTATCTTAGGAGGTGCTGGATTACCTATTGGGGGTGGTATTCTTGGTGGACCCGGATATGGTTATGGTGGTTACCCAGGAGGTGGACACGCTGGTCCTTATGGAAATCACGAGGGTCTCGGTAACGTACATGTATATAGCGATAATCGTGGTCGTAGACGCTCTCGTTCCAGGTCATGCTCCCCACACAATGGTGGTGGTCGTAGATGAGGGTTTTCGGGACAATTAGATACTGATAGCGACAGTGATTCATCTTGCGGTAGCAGTTCAAGTAGTAGTTCCAGTTCAAGTAGTAGTTCCAGTTCAGGTAGTAGTGCTAAAAACACAACTTCTAATAAAAAATCAGCTATAAAAAAGTTCTCATCTTCTATATGGAAAAAAATAATAGACAAAGGCGTTGAGCCTCCTATATTCATACCTGGACCTATTGGTCCATCTGGAAAAGATGGTGCTGATGGAAAAGATGGTACTGATGGAAAAGATGGTGCTGATGGAAAAGATGGTGCTGATGGAAAAGATGGTGCTGATGGTCTAAGAGGGTCACCTGGAGAAAACGGATTTGACGGGGTTACTGGACCTACAGGAGAATCCGGTGCACGCGGAACACCAGGAACAAATGGTATCAATGGTACTATTGGACCAACAGGACCAACAGGACCAACGGGACTATCTGGCTCGGATAGTGTTTAAACAAACAATTATTAACTATATATCTATATGTCCGTAGTCTAAATTTTTAATTCATTATACAAATAATACTATAATGAATTATGCAATACAAATCATAGAAAATGATGCTGTAATTTGTGGTATTGGTGTCCCCGATGTGGCGGACCCGTATAAATTTATACCGCGAGTTATTGATGAGCTATTTACTATCTGAAGAACACATGTTTTACCGGTTAGAGAATCAGAAAAATCAGTAATCATGTCATCTTCAGTTATATGTATTATAAATGTGTGTGTATTTTGTAACGAACCGCTTATGCCTCCGATTGTGCTCCCTTTCACTATATATAACATATTCTTAATTATTGAAAATTGACAAGGTGACATCGTATATATGTTTATATTAATTAAATAGTAGCCTGACTTCCATACATAAATATCAGCGGTTTCCTCAATATGTTTACAATGACCCATACTTGCGGTTTGTTCTTCAAATGTAATTGGTTCATCTACTAATATGTATTGTTCTTTCATACTACATATAGATAAATGAGTCTTTTCGTATGATTCACTATCAGCGCCAGCTGGTCCAGCCGGTCCTACTGGTCCAGTCGGTCCAACCGGTCCAGTAGGACCATCTGAATATTCTATTTCTACTTCCACATGGCTAATATCCACATTATAAATTAAATAATTAATAGAACAATCACACACCTCACTATAAAGCAACATACTATTCGTTAGTAATTTATTACAAGCATTACAGTAAGATGATGTCACGTTATATGATATATCTTTTTCCTTATTATAACTTACATCATGTACGTAATTATGGCACATATCATGTATGCCTTTATCCCAATTACAACTTACATCATGTACGTAATTATGGCACATATCATGTATGCCTTTATCCCAATTACAACTTACATCATGTACGTAATTATGGCACATATCATGTATGCCTTTATCCCAATTACAACTTACATCATGTACGTAATTATGGCACATATCATGTATGCCTTTATCCCAATTATAACTTACATCATTTACATAATTATGGCACATATCATGTACGTAATTATGTGACATATCACCACAACCACATTTACTTCCTTTTGAACAACCACACGACATTGTTATCTATAAATATACATTATAGATTATTTTTCTAAATAATATTACGAGAAACGCAGTAATAATACAATTGGAAATACATAGTTTATAATGTAAATATACTGATACAGTTGTAGTTTTCTACAAAAAATACAAAAATACAAATGTATTTGTAATTTACAATTGTAATTTACAAATATTCAGAAAAATTACATTTTGATATTTAATTTTTTACGGTAGTTTTCACCATAGTCATATAATAACTCTTCGCCTTTTACTATGTTTCGCTTAGCATAATAAAATACATAATTATTTATATCTATTTGTTGTCCATTTGATTTTGTAAATACACATGTTTTTCCTGGGTTTATATAATTTACTACTGATACATTTTCCACGTCATTATTATAACAACAATTCATAAAACGAGCAAAATTCGATTTTGTTATATCCAAAGCATCTATCATAAAACTGTCGGTACTGAATATATAATCATTATTAGGACAATCTGCTTTATTATGATACACCTCACCCATGTAATTACCTATAAATGTCCCTTGAGAAATATCCATATTCGCAAATAATCCTAATCCAGCATTCGGTATTTTACTATACTTTATTGATAAGAAATCAGGAATATATTGAGGAACATCTACAATTTCTATATTTACTGGTTCCATATACAACCTAAAAATAAATTAAATCTAAAATATAAACGTGTTATAATATATTCAATAGTTTCACCAAATTTCTATCTATTGCACGTGAACCACTACTCATATGTGATGATTCAAAATTACGCATCCTGGTTTTACAAAACCCACCATCTTCTTCGCTATAAATAACCGATTTTATAGCGAATTTTTTCATTTGTTTATAACATTCTACACATGGACCAGAAGACATTATAGAATTATTTGTTCCTATCCTCACTATATAGAGTGAAATTTTATTTGCTTTGTTTAATCGTAGACACTTTCTAAGAACGTCTATTTCAGCATGACAAGAACATACACGATTGCTTATTAGCCCATCACGAGAAGTAGTCCTACAATGGTTATGTCCACGTGCTATTATTTTACCAGAAGATACTGCTATACACCCATGACGATATGGAACGCTGGATTTTTCTGCTTCTTCTATAGCGAAATTCATATATCGCATATCGGCATTCGAACAATCCGAATATCCCATTTTGTATATTTTTATAATCGGTATTACGCCCTGGCAAGAATCAATTTTTAGTATTTACTATATTCACAATCGGTTTGCGGGATAGCAATGGGCTTTGTAAAAGTTCCAGTAAATCCATACTTCATTAGACTCTTTTTTACATTTTCTTCATATGTATCATAATAACGGGTTACATTACGGGTAATTACGAACAATGACAGATTTAAATTGTCAGATATAATAGAATATTCATATTGATCGTTTACAATTGGACCCAATTCCAATACCCAATATGGTGCTGATGTAGGAACTCCATCAAGTTGAACGGTAAGATACCCACCCGTATTACCTGGCTTATAAAATGCATACCCTGCGATTTGGTCTACATTTCCATCTTTGTCAATTTGACTATTCAATACAGTTACGTTTGTTTCAGTCAACCCATAATCAGCAACCGCACATGTACCTTCACCTTGAAATGACATATCAAATCTATCTTTGATTACTTGATACCAACGACCCGAATACATCAATAAATCTAAATTATCCACTGGATTCACATTCGCAGCAAAAACCGCAACAACAGATACTAAAATAAATAAATTACCTAACATAATTACTATAATGGATGCGTTACTTCTATATTATTTTGATTATTACATATTTTACGCTGAATAAAAAATACGAAAAAGAATTGGCTCAAGATTTTGAAATTGGACATAAAATAAATGTCCAAAATGAAAAATCTCAATGAAGAATTTAAAATCGTTTTTGTAAAATAACGTTTATAAGCATTATGCTGTATTTTGGGTATTTTGGATATTGGAGTTGTTAGCATAATTAAAATTAAGTATATTACGCTGAAATGTATTTAGAGAATTTTGTGTAAGTATTATATACTTACATATGACTGACGAAAATTTACAAATATCGCCCAATTACTATGGGTGTGGAGTATGCGAATATTATGCTTTTACACAAGAATATATTATCGAACATTTTTACAGCAACCACAGCGATAAACTATGTAATACTGACAATACTGACGAAAATTTCCCGTTTGTTCGCCACTACTTCTACTGCAGCAAATGTAAATATAAAAGTACGAAGAAGAGCGATTATATGAAACATTGTGCGTCTAAGAAGCACAATAGGGATATAGGGTTCCAATTTGAATATGCATGTCATTGTGGTAAAACATATAGACATCGACAAAGTTTACATTCACATAAAGCTTATTGTAATAAATATTGCGAATCCTCCAATACAGACATTGACAGTGATGCATTGAAACATACTGTTACAAATAATTATCAACGAAACGATGTGACAAATGAACCATTAAATCAAACAGAACTTCTGGTTGAACTTCTTAAACAAAATCAAGAATTTAAAGACCTTATTGTAGAAGAACGACGTGAATTTCAACAAATACTCACCGAACAAAATAAACAGTTGAATAGTCAGAGTGAGAAAATGATGGAATTAGCAGGCAATATGGGAAATAATAATACGACTAATAGTAATAATAATAACAAGTTCAATATGAATGTGTTTTTAAATGAAAAATGTAAAGATGCTATCAGTCTTACTGATTTTATTAATTCTATGAATTTATCAATGGAAGATTTTATACAAACGGGAGAACTTGGATTTGTGGATGGATTATCACGCGTCGTGATTGAAAAGATAAATGATATGGAGTTATGTAATAGACCTTTACATTGTACGGATTTAAAACGCGAAGTAGTATATATAAAGGATGCTGAAAAATGGGAAAAGGACGAGAACAAAACGAAATTACGCAATGCTATCAAGAAAATAGCACGCAAGAATGATAGAATGCGACCTATATGGTACGAAACAACGCCTGGTGTAAAAACAATGGGAACTGAAAACTACGAAAAATTCTTCAAATATTCAGAATCCGCATTGGGGGGATGTGGAAAAGAAGAAACGAAATCATTTGAAGATAAAATAATGAAAAACATCATGAAAGAAGTGACTATTGATAAACAGATGTCATTATAATAACATTCTATTTAACAAATTATTTTAGTAACATTGAGAACATTGACACAAAGACGATTCTATACTGTATATCTATAGAATGGATCTAAGTAATTCGGAGGTTTCACCACCTTCACAACAATGGTATTGTTATATTCTTCGTAATCGTCAGGCAAAATACAGCCATCTCACGTATAATGGTTCCACAAACAGCCCATATAGGCGGTTACGGCAACATAATGAAGAGATTTCGGGAGGAGCTGTATATACTCATGGACGTGGTGGTGGATGGGAAATATACGCATTATTAACGGGATTTGTAGACCATAAAAACGCATTATCATGCGAATGGCGTATAAAACATACGAATGGACGACCCGGAAAACGCCCCACCGAACATTTGGGGGTTGCTGGCAGAATACGTGGACTTAATGAAGTTCTCAAATTAGATAAATGGACGAGTAAATGTCTGGTTAATAACAGCGAAATAAATTATACGCTATATATCGCAGATGATGTCGCACATTATATACATCCAGAAGAATTACCTGAAAATATACAAGTTATACGCGGAATTCCACAATTTTCAAAATGATTGTTTCAGTTGACTACTTTGTATACCAAATTTATTTGATAGTATTGAGAACATTGACATAAACATCATAAAAAAACATAAAAATAGAGGTATAATACATATATTATGAATCATTATCAATTAAGTTATGAATTTCGCAATTCGAACGCAAGACAAAAACAAGAAATATGGAGACAAAAACAAATTCAAATATTTTACGGAACAGGTAAACCCATTTTCACTATGGATGAAGAAACCCAACATATACGGAGTCATAATAATCCATACTTTTACAAGGATAAACACGAAGTAGACAATCCAAGAATAGTATCCGAGAACAAAAGACACAAAGAAGACACCATATAATACAATAATGAACGAACTATTTTCTATAAAATATGACGACCCGCGTTTAGAACTTTATGTAAGAAACGCGTACACGGTATTAAATAACATAGTCACGCAAACAAATAACCAAAAATACGAAATATCACTCTATTTAGATAGCAGTATGAACGAAAGTACTTACGGAGTAGCGTCGTGGTACGACCAATACATAATATTAAACGAGAACGCCAAGGATAGTATAGTCACATTAAACGACGTTGAATATCCAATTCTCAGTGTGGTTTTGATACATGAAATATTACATATATTTGGATTAGTAGGATTAGGATTATATGGGTTCATTTACATTCGCGGAGAACATGAGACACCACCCAATGTATATACCGGAAAACAAGGTGTAGCACAATATAAAAATGTTCTCCGTGAAAATGAAATGAATGTTGATAATATTGGATATTTACCTATAGAAAATGATTTTGAAGAAGGCACGGTGAGAACTCACTTAGAAGAAGGTAAAGACGACGAATACAAGCCCGAAAAACGATACATAAATGACGTCCATTATCCAGTTATAACGAACGAAATTATGACTGGGTTTATCAATAGACATAACTATTTTACACCCATCACACTTGGTATTCTGGAAGACTTGGGGTTTGTGGTTAATTATGAATCTATATATGTAACTTCAATCGGAGAACATTTACACATACTGTAAAATTGAAATAACTATATACTGGTTATTTCAATCAATATATTCACAATGCTTAGATTAGCACAATTATCAGCCAATAAATCAATTTTAGGTGGGATTGGACCCACAACTAATGTGATCGAGACCGTTATTAACAGTCAACCAGATACAAATAATGTAAATACACCTACAAACACACTTATAAACATTATTAACGAACAAAAAGAAAAGGAAAGTCGTGTAGATATATGGAAAAATAGTATCTTTAAATCTCTACCTAACCTCCAGTCAAATAATATTGGTAATGTTGGTGAGATATTTCTTGGCAAAATATGCGAATTTCAACAAATTGACTCAGAAATTGATGGTACAAAGACAAAAATGTTAGGTGGTGGCGCAGGTGATGGCATTATAAATGGTAAAACAGTAGAAATTAAGACCGCTCATCGTGGTGGTAGTAACACGAGTTTTCAACATGAATTGGGCGAATTCCCATGGCATGCTAACTATATGGCGTTTATTGATGTAGACCCAGTATGTGTATATATGACTATATTCCCGAATTTTACGGAAGAACAATATAAAAACTGTGTTCGTTGTGAACCGTATTTCCCAACGCGCTCATTTTGTTGGAGAAAAAAATCGGGGGCGTTTAAATTAGATACGACACCTAAGTTAAACGAACAAGCAATTTTAAACGGGCATACAATAAAAATAACAGAAGATACGCAATTTGAAACTATTGGGGACTTTATTAAACGAATTGTTCGATAATTTGTGAAGTACGTATATTGTAGGCTGAATTTGTTGATAAAAAGGCGACGTCACTCCAAACTATATTTTTGAACTTTTGTATATTTGTTTTTTTATCTTTATTGAAGACGATTCCATAACCTCTTCTTCGTGGCAAGCTGTCAAATGTAGTATAATAGGTCATATTGTCCTTTCCAAAACACGTGGAAGGTATGTATATATCACACTCGTAAAACATCTTTTTATTTCTGGTTGTTGATGGAGTTCCTCCATCGGATAATGAATAAATTTTAACTACATCGCTGTCCTGTGTTTGAATGGTATATTTATCTGATATATGTTTTTTAGACCATATTTGAAATATACAATTCACTTTTACATCCTTTTTGTTAGGTTCATAGAAACTTGTATCTAATTTTTCAGAATGGACCAAATTAAACCCTTCTACCCTCTTTCTGGGAACCCCTTTCCCATCGCTTTCAAACAGTTGCGGTAAGATAAAACATACATAATCAGCAAACGATGCGGAATGATTTATGAATTTTAATGCCAATTGTCCCCTTAGACCAAAGGGTGGATTACCAAATACAATATATTTTTTGTTATTATCAGAAGGAACCCATGAAAGATAATCTTGTGTGTCAATGTTCTCAACTTTAGGTTCTATATCCAATGCTAATGTTCTATCTTTTGGAAGAACATCCAAGAAACTACCATCACCTGCGGAAGGTTCAATATATATATATTCTGTATCACTTTCACCCATTTTTGTCAGGAATTCTTGAAATACGTCAAAACATTTCTTAGCGGTTTCGGTTGGAGTATAAAACTGATCCTTATCTTTATATGAAAATTTGGCATAATCAATAGGAATATTATTCATTTTAAATAAATCAAATTGGTAAGACGAAGGAACGGAATTTAATTCCTTCCAACGTTTCACTGTTCCGGTGGCTACATTTACGTATTTTGCGATATCATTGTAACTCTTTGTTTCCAATGTAGTATTTAATACGGTCATAATATCTGGTGTAGTTGTTTCCATTTCATTAACAGGCTCATCTGTAGATACCGGTTGAAATGTATTTTCAACAGGATGCATGTTATTCATCCTTTCTTCAACTGCCTTTTCCACCATTTCTTTCATTTTCTCCATTGTATTTTCACAGGGGGTTTTTCTTTTTTTATGAGTTTCAAAATGCGACTTTTGCTTGAATGCTTTTCCGCAACGAGGACAATCGTATTTACCCATTTTAGTTATATACATATATAAGACCAACTGGGTTTAAATCAATTTTACAATATAACAAAATAAAATAGAAATCTTATCCTTGTTCTCAACAATATGATATTGATTGATAGAAATATAAACAATTCGTTTTATGTAACTACATATGTCTTCTCGTATAAATCTATTAGTAACTGGTGGATGTGGTTTTATCGCATCTAATTTTATAAATCATATAGCAAAAACAAATAAATATAATATAATCAATGTTGATGCTATGTATTATTGTGCGAACGAAGAAAATGTAGACGAGTATATACGAAATAGTGATTATTATACCTTTGTAAAGGGAAACGTATGTTCCGAAGATTTAATAACACACATATTGCCTTCACATAAAATAGAACAAGTTATCCATTTTGCCGCTCAATCACACGTTCAAAACTCATTTGAAGATTCCCTCCAATTCACAAGAGATAATATATTAGGAACACATGTTTTATTGGAATGCTGTAGGAAATATGGTAAACTAACCAAGTTTATCCATGTTTCAACCGATGAAGTCTATGGCGAATCTATGAATACTATCGACGAATCGCATAAAACAGAACACTCTATTTTGTGTCCTACAAATCCATATGCAGCTACCAAAGCGTCCGCAGAATTAATAGCTCAATCTTACAATCATTCTTATAATATGCCGATTGTTATTACCCGTGGTAATAATGTATACGGTCCAAATCAATATCCGGAAAAGTTAATTCCGCGATTTATACAATTACTCCAGAATGATAAAAAGGTGACTATACAAGGTGATGGAAGTGCAGTACGAGCATTTTTACATACCGAAGACACTGTACGAGCGTTTGAAACTATATTGGAAAAGGGGGTTATTGGAGAAATTTATAACATTGGATGTGACGATGAGATGGAATACAGTGTATTAGACGTTGCTAAGATGCTGATTAAAAAAATAAAAGATACCGATGATTATGATGAATGGATAACTTACATTGAAGACCGTCCATTTAACGACCAACGTTATTATATAAGCAACCAAAAAGTAAAACAACTGGGATGGAATATTCATATGACCTTTGAAGAGGGGATTAGTCAACTATGTTCTCAACCGATATAAAAAATTGTGTGTATATTATTACAACAATGTCAAGACCTGATTGGGATACATATTTTAAAGAGATAGTTCAAGTTACTTCAAAACGTTCTCCATGTGAACGATTAAAAGTAGGATGTTTATTAGTAAAAGAAAACAGAATTATTAGTCAAGGTTATAATGGGTTTTTACCCGGATGCGTCCATAAAAGTATAGTCCGAGACGACCACGAACAGGCTACTCTCCACGCAGAACAAAACGCATTGTGTGATTGCGCTAAGCGAGGAGTATCGAGTGACGGAAGTGTTGCATACATCACACATTATCCGTGTCTGATTTGTTGTCGGTTGTTGATTGCTTCGGGAATTAGCGAGGTACGATACATTAATAATTACCGTAATGACGAGTTAGTTCCCTATTTTTTGGGACAAAAAAATATACAAATTATACAAATCTAATTACGCATATATTCTAATATTCGCTTGCATTCATAATCATATCGTAATATTCATCCGAGTGTGTTAAATGATACTGATAACTTGCCATCATTTTATACATTAAATTTGTATCACTTGTATTGTTTTTTTGATATATAATTTTTTCATATAGCTCGTTTATAAAGCCATTATAGTCTGTATCCCCAGTTTCTTCATACCAATGCATATGTCTTCCACGATCATCCTTATCAAATACACGATATAGATATTTTACAATTAATTCATTTTCAGATTGTTGATAAACTGTCTTACTTGGGAAGTATTTATAAAATATATTACTCAGTAGTTCTACTGTACCCGTTGAAAATGATGTATATGTTTTTACTAATTCAGATAGTAAATCATAAATAGACTTATCGTCAGGAAATCCACATGCTAATCTTACGTCTGGATAAATAAACGAGTAAGTATACCTCTGTAACTCATATGGTAATCTATTATGGGGATACGTTGTTATTCTGACTTCATTCATGGTTGTATTGTTTGATATGTTATATATGTTATATAATATATCAATTTTACATTTTTCAGCGTGAATATGTGTGATACTGAAACATCACCATGTCTGTTTTAGACAGTACTTTATTACCTGACTTTATTAGTTCGAATCCGTATTTTTTCGTTATCTCATTTAACGTACATGGAAAAAATGTATCTCCGTCTATTTCTTTATCCACTACCGTAATATGCAACTTACTACATTTATCTAAAAAATGGCGATATATATCACTTCCACCTATAATGAATACTTGTTCTCCCCATTTTTTGGTTTGATTTTCGATGATATTTGACACATTTTCCATATTTGTAAACGCAAGGTTCTCATGTTTACTTACATATTTATCAGGATTTGATGTTAAAACGATATTATATCGGTTTTTTAATGGTTTTATTGGCAGGGATTCGTACGTTTTGCGCCCCATTACTACAATATGATTGGTAGTAAGTTCCTGAAACATTCTCAAATCCTCTTTTATTTTCCAAGGTATTGTATTATCCATTCCAATTACCATTTGTTGATTACATGCTACAACTATTTCGTACATATAGAACTGTATATTCTATATATATGTGTATTTTTATGTCAATGTTCTCAATATTATTTTGGAAATGTGATTATTGTTTTATTTATTCAATGATTTTTTATCCTTCTTCTTGTTTTTACGGGAACGTTTTGACTTCTTCTGTCTTACGCGTTTTGTCTTCTTTTTCTTACGACGTGTTTTCTGGGTTTTACCTCTACCAAGTATAGTGCATTGGTCCAATAATACTTGGTTCTCAATATAACTCAAATTACCTACCTTAATAGATACTTCTGCTTGACAGTGGTTCGCACTAACAACCGCTTGTCCGCTTTCGTTATCACCCATTGCCAACCGTGTTGGTAATGACGCAATCGGAATCGTTGGTTTATCATTTCCTGTTTCTATAACAAATATTTGATGTTCTCCATTAACAACCTCATCCAATTCATTCAATGGTATCATTAATCCATTTATAGCTAATATACGCATGTTTAACATAGGTCCACTAATAATGTTCTCTTCGTGTGGTACAAATGCTTCGGATAATTCTCTACATTCATACACTATATAGGTTTCATCCAATGTTTCAGATGTAATGAGTTTTCTAATAGTTGGTTTATCAAGCACCCCAACTTGTTGGTCGTAAATAAAAATTACATTGTCTTGTTTTTCGGTAATATAATCACAAAAACTAATATCTTCCATTTCAAGTGCATGATAACCGGATAATCCAACATTCTCAAATGGATTTGTATCATTCATAGTTAATGTTATTTCGGGACGTTGGAGATAATTTTGTTTTTTTTCATTTCGTTCACGTTTTAATCTTTCGTTTCGTTCTTGTTCTGTTTCTCTATTTACGGTTTCCATACGATTCCATAGCTCATTTTCATTATTTGATTGTGTGTCGTCTTGATTAGCTGAACCCATTAAACCTAATAACCAATCATCGTTAATCGTATTTGGTAATGGTCCTGGCGATGTTTCTGGTATATCAAAAGATTCTTCAATATCACTCAGATTACCTATAGCGTTTGATTCGTTAGGGTCAGTTTCAATTATACTAATCTCACTTTCATCAAGAACTGAATTTTCAGGGGTTTGTGGTAAATCCGTTGTTGTACGGAACACTCTATTCGGAGTTTGCGGTAAATCCGTTGTTGTACGGAACACTCTATTCGGAGTTTGCGGTAAATCCGTTGTTGTACGGAACACAGTACTTGGTGTTTGCATGTCTAACATTGTACCCGTAAAATCAGTTCCAGTTGTAGTTGAGCCGTTTATATTTGTACCATCCAAGTTAGCGCCATTAAATCTGGTTTTTGTTAAATTTGCGTTTCTAATAGTGGCATCCTGAAAGTCTGTGTTGCTTAAATTCGCATTCTCTAAATTAGAACCATCTAAATTAGCATATTCTAAAGTAGCACCGGATAGATTGGCACCTTTTAATTTCACATTTTGAAGAACGGCTTTATTAAAGTTAATTCCTGGTATTTCTATGTTCTCACCATTAGCACCATTTTTTAATAATGTTATTATAATTTGAGTACGAATACTATACAATTCAATTTCTCTTTCATCATCGCCCATAAATTCAGTCGTTTTTAAATCATTGTACTTAGCTATCGCAATATCTAAAGGGGTATCTCCGCTACTATTTTCAAAACTAAGGTCTGTGATGTTGATTATATTTTCTTTTATATAAGGTAAATCATCTTCTATTATTGCGTCCATAAACTTTGTATTCAAATTACCACCTATTTGTGTTTTGTTTGTTCTACTTCTCTTTTTACCTTTCTTCGTTTTTTTAAGCTTCTTCGTTTTGTTAAGCTTCTTTGTTTTTGGCATCTGACCGTTATAATATATACATAAAAAAAGGTGAATATATAGTGTTATTTTTAATATTATAATCCAAATCTCATATGCGTCATACCCATAATTGTACTTGGGTCACCTATTCGTCGACTATATGCTTGGCGAAGTAAAATCATTTTGTTTAATAATATATCAGTATCCATTTTTTTTACCTTTTTCTTAATGTGTGTATCGCATGGGATAAAGTATTTCCAATAATAATTCGGTTTTCCATCCGAACTTAATACGGTTGGAGCATGGAACCAACTTACATTTATTTGGTTTCCATCTTTATATTGGATGACATTGTCGAAACGATGTAAATTTTCTCCATCCTTGGAGAATACACCACGCAGTTTGGCTATACGTCCAGTTGGACCATGCGATTCGATATAATATGTGTTATTATTGATTAGATTGTCTGATTCTATTGGTATCATGTTAGTTGTTTGGTTTCAAATGCGTTATTTTTTATGTTTCAATTTTGTATGTTATTCCGATTTTAATGGTAATATACGGCCGAGTAACCAAATACCTATCATCGTCCACATTGCTATAATGCTGTTTCCACCATGATAAATAGCCCATCGTAGTCCATAACAATGAGGAGCTGGTACTAAAAACGGGGACATAAGTATACCAATTAATGTAGCTGGAACACACCAATACACATACATATGTGATGCTACATAATGCATGACTACCCATAATAAATATATGCCGAAATTCGTAATACAGAAGTTGAATATGTTTTTTATATTTTCCTTATTTATATATTGGCTACAATTACAGAGTGTGTCATAGTAATTCATAATTAACAATGGTCGTTACTAATAGTTCATTGTTAATTGGGTTATCAATTTTATTTTGATTTTCATATTCTAATTTACTCGATTTTCATTTGCTTATCTATAGTCACTTCTTTCATGACATTTTTCATTATTTTGTTTTCAAATACACGATTTTCCTCTGTTCCAAATCCACCTAATGCCGCCGCCGAGTATTTGAAGAATTTTTCACAGTTTTCCGAGCCGAGAATCTCCACATTGGGGGTTTCAGCATACCATTTTGGACGCATTCGTTCATTTTTATAGGCTACTCCCTTAATTGCCTTCCTGAACTTCTCCTGGTTGGTGTCTTTTTCCCACTTTTCAGCGTCTTTTACATAAACTGTCTCTCGTTTCAGGTCCGTACAATGAATAGGTCGGTCATGAATATCCATATCACCGATTCGTTGAATCAATACTTGTGATAATCCATCAACAAACCCGATTTCGCCAGTTTCTATGAACTCTTCCATGGAGATTTCCATGTTTTTTACGAAATCTTTTAACGTCATCGCATCTTTACATTGCTCGTTCAGGAAAACATTTAAATTGAACTTATTGTGACTGTTTGTATTGGTAGTATTATGGTGGTTATGTCCGCCCATATTTCCTGCCATTTCCATCATCTTTGCATTTTGTTCTACCAACAATTGCTTGAATTCACGGTTTTCATTGACTAACATCATTATTGTGCTTGATAACATATCGTACTTGTCGTCTTTATCCGTATCTGTACTTTCTTGTGTTGAGTGATGAGTACAATTCTTTCGATGTCTTGATAACCCTTGACGATATTTGAATTCTTTGCCACATTGGCATATATGACTTTTTATAGATTGGTTACTGTCATCATTTGTAATCTTTTTATGTTTAGCAGTAGTTATATGTACTTCATAATTACTTTTTTTACTGCTGGTAAAGTCACATGGTTCACAATAATACATTGGCACTTGTTTTGGCATTTTTTAGTAACCTTTTGAACCTTTATTTAAGGTTATATAATTCTTTCTAAATCATTACCCGAATAATATACTTTATTTTTTATGGTAACAACTTTTTACAATAAAAAATGAAAATAACAGCATTATGGTCTAAAATGCCATTTTCAACAATACTGAAAATAAGTCTATCTCGGCAAAGTTGGTTTTGGACATTTATTTTATGTCCATTTTCAAAATTCTTAGCCAATTCTTTTTGTACATATTTTTACTTTTTCAGCGTAAATTATTTAAATTATATAAATTACTTAATTAATAAAGTTTTACATACTTCCATACAAGTTATTTTCAAAGTTCTCAGTCAATTCTTTTTTGTCTATATAATATAAATGAGTAATCCTACCTATTATTCCGCAATATACATTATTAATCGTTCCAAAAAAAACGCATCCAGGATGTGTTTACCAGAATACGAGTGTGATTTTTTACCCGAACGAATCAAGTTGAATGAACTGGCTGATTTAGTGGCAAATATGCAAAAAATATGTTTTAAAGATAAGAACGAAAACAATGAAAATAGCGAACGTTTGTATGATTTGTTTACTGCAACAACAGAAAAAACAGTAGCAGTAGCCTTAACATTAGGATATAGAGAAGGAGTTGTTGATTATAAAGAATTTGTAGATGGAGGGTCTGCTACTATTCAGATGAGTCAACAAGATGTATTGCCAACTCAACAACCATGGTTGAATGAAGTATGTCGTTCAAAGCGTATTTTAGAAAAAACAACAAGTCCAGTTATCCAAACAATGGACTTAATAGATAAATATATCAGAACTACATTGATGAACAAATACAAAAAAGTAAATGGATTATATTTATATGTGGAAAAATCTCCCGAACATGGGGAACCCGAATTTTTATTGGAATATTATAAGAAATATGGTTTTAAAGAGTTTCTTTTAGGTAAAAAAATAGACGAAGAATACTATTATATGAAGAAAACGTACGTAGGAAAATCACCATCTCTATGCAAAACGAAGGCAAAAAGTATATCACCAAATAAAACATCAAGTAAAACACGAAAAATAAAATCTACTGTAACCGCTTACAGTATGTAAACGATAATATTGTAATCTATATCATATACAATATTATTCAATCTTCATTTGCTTATCAATAGTAACTTCTTTGAGAACATTTTTCATTATTTTGTTTTCAAATTCCCTATTTTCTTCCGTTCCATATCCACCTAATGCCGCAGCTGAGTATTTGAAGAACTTTTCACAGTTTTCCGAACCAAGAACGTCAACATTCGGCGTTTCCGCATACCAAACTGGACGCATTCGTTCATTTTTATATGCGACTCCCTTAACTGCCTTCCTGAATTTCTCTTTATTTGCGTCTTTTTCCCATTTATCCGCATCTTTGATATATACTGTCTCTCGTTTTAAGTCAGTACAGTGAATAGGTCGGTCATGAATATCCATATCATTGATTCGTTGTATCAATACCTGCGATAGTCCGTCAACAAATCCGATTTCTCCAGTTTCAATGAACTCTTCCATGGATATTTCCAGGTTTTTAACAAAATCTTTCAAACTTATTGCGTCTTTACACTGTTCGTTGAGGAAAACATTTAAATTGAACTTATTATGGCTATTTGTATTGGTGGTGTTGTTATTATGATGGTTATTACCACCTATATTACCCGCCAATTCCATCATTTTTGCGCTTTGGTCGGTAATTATCTTTTGAAATTCGCGACGTTCTTCTAAGATAAGGTCTTTGAATTCTTGATTTTGCTTCAGCAACTCTATAACTAATGATGGATTTTCTATTATACTTGACATATTGGTTGGAATGGATTGTGAACCAGTCGTTTCTTTACATGTCTTTTTGTGTTTCCATAAACCGACTCGTGATTTATACACTTTATTACATAGATTACATTCAAATGTATCAGTAGCAACATTTTCGTTAGTTGCTTCGATGTGTTTGCGTGTGGTTAAGTGTTTATTATAACTACTGGATTTGTTAGTATAATAGTCACAATTCGAACAAAAATATTTAGAATTTACTACAGGCAATTTATCCGTTAACATAATGATTACTAAATGTTAACAAGTTGCTATATTATGTTAACATAAAAGTTTCTAAGTCAATTTAGCGTAATATACTTAATTTTTGTATGGTAACAACTTTTTACAATAAAAAATGAAAATAACAGCAATATGGTGTAAAACGTAATTTTAATAATTCCAAATATAATTCTATATCGGCAAAGTTGATTTTGGACATTTATTTTATGTCCATTTTCAAAATTCTCAACCAATTCTTTTTTGTAATTTTATTTTATTTTCAGCGTAAAACTATTTAATTTGTGTTTGTGTTTTCTCTTTTTTAGGTTTGACAACATTATTATAATAGTCCCTCCTTTTCTCTAAGAATATTTCATATTTTTCTGGGTCTTCCTTCAGCTTATTCATATATTGCTTAGCTTTTGCTTTCATTTTTTCTGGATTTCTGCGTTGGTAATTCTTTACGTTAATAAGATGACTTTGATACAATTTTTCTGCGGGAGAAAGGACTTGTGTGACAGTGTTTTCCATGTTATAGGGTTGGATATTAATAATTGTATTATTGGTTGTTACTTATATATGATGGTTATCAACTTCAATTTTTTGATACTTCTTCATCGAGTCCATTTTGCAAAATTAGATTAAAAAACAATATATACATAATTTTTATTTGTGGGGGTTGTGTTTATTTTGTTCGTATTTTTCTGATAAGATTATAAAGGGATATATATTCTTTCGTATATGGCATGTCATTGTCTAATTCGTTTATCAGACTTTTACATTCATAAATAATGTCTTCACCAAGAACATGTCCCTTGACGAAGGAAGATACCATACGTTGTGCGTTTACCAACGACTCACTACCGGATGAACTATAACCATCTGTATTATCTTCTTGTACTAATTTATCTTCATATTTAAGTTCCGGTGTAGAGGTAGGTTCCGGTTCCGGTGTAGATGTAGGTTCCGGTTCCGGCGTAGATGTAGGTTCCGGTTCCGGCGTAGATGTAGGTTCCGGTTCCGGCGTAGATGTAGGTTCCGGCGTAGATGTAGGTTCCGGCGTAGATGTAGGTTCCG